>Ga0208197_1000061_pt1 | contig 141842 bp, 114 predicted proteins | sample AD_JPNNA4_MetaG_FD_184444 | JGI IMG/M metagenome (GOLD analysis project Ga0208197, IMG submission 184444) | Active sludge microbial communities of municipal wastewater-treating anaerobic digesters from Japan - AD_JPNNA4_MetaG (SPAdes) (version 2) | ecosystem: Engineered > Bioreactor >...
TTGATTTCAATCGGAGCAAACCGTAATGACTTTGTGGATTAGCCATAGGAATCCTCCTTGCGTTACTAATTGTGTTATCATAATATACGCATTCCTATGGTCATATGATACAAACTTACGCTAATCTGCAAACTATCAGGGAAGGATGGCAAGCAAATAAAAACAAATTGTTATATGAAATACAGATTTTAAGCACCGTGGGGTTTGCTGGATCCCGTCGTTTGCTCGCGAACGATCGCGCTGCAGGCTGTTCTGCGCCGATCCACTCCTCCAGCCTGCTGGAAGGAGAAGAACGAGCTCCTGTGGACCTGGATGGATGGCATCACGACCATTGAATTCTCCTTCTATCTTACCTCTTTTCAGGAGAGCGACTATGCTGTATTCAATATTAGAGAAGAGATTCCTGAGGACGGAGATTTCTACTTTTCTATTGATTACACTGCTTGCAGGTGTGCCCGGCTGCCAAAAGGTCAACACTCCCGATGAAGAGGTCAACGAGAATGTACTCTGGACTTTTAAGGCTGCTTCCGAGGCTTACTACGGCTCACCGGCGCTAAGCGAGGACGAGAATACGGTTTATTACGGGACATCATCCGGGATTCTCGCAACCCCGGCTAAAGACAACACCCTTTATGCCCTTAGCACTTCCAATGGAAAAACAAGCTGGAAATATCAGCTTGGATCAAAAGAAGTCCGCTCGACGCCTGCCGTTGGCCCCAACGGGGACATCTCAGTGGTAGCATCCGAGCGATCCCCCAGCGGGATGGACGCGCAGCGGGATATCCTTTATCACTTCTCCCCAGACGGTCGGATGTTGTGGAGCTTTAACATCAATCCCTCTTTCCGGGCTGCCGTCGATGTCGGTCAATCCGCCCCTGCGGTGGCCCGGGATGGCAAGATCTATGTCGCGGCCGGCGGACTCTTCGCCATCAATCCGGACGGCACACTCAAATGGGTGCGTTATTATCCTGCTGCGGAAGATCTCCGCAACGCACCAGTGATCGGCAGGGAGGGGACAGTATTTTTTGTCTACCATAATATTCCACTTACTGCACTTGATCCATCCGATGGGCATACAATTTGGTCCTGTGAACTCGGTGTGAATGACCACGTCTTCGCCTCGCCGGCAATCGCTGCGGATGGCGCTTTGGTGGTCGCCACCAACCCTGGCATAATCTATAAAGTCTCTGCATCGGGGGAACTTTTGTGGTCCTTCTCAACCACTTCGATTGGATATAATTGTACATTGCGTTCTTCACCAGCGATCGATGAAAGAGGCACGATCTATCTTGGAACCAATTCAGGAATTCCTGCCTCGATCTTTCTCGCCCTCAATTCTGATGGAACGGTCAAGTGGACCTTCACACCTGAGAATCTTCCAAAGGATGTCCCCTCCACGCATTTTGATATTTATTCCTCTCCAGCCATTGGTGCAGATGGGACTATTTATTTTGGGCAGGAATTTGGCCGAGTATATGCCCTCGATTCCATGACTGGAGCGGTGCGATCGATAGTCAATGTGGAGACTGGAGTTATCTGGAGCTCACCGGCGCTGAGCAGGATCGGCACACTTTTCATAAATGATATTTCTGGACGTTTGTATGCCATTAAAACCGGCAGCCGTGGTCTTGATTTGCTTGCGCCATGGCCCAAATTCAGACATAATAATCAGAATAGCGGGGAGCAAAATTCTGATTAATCTGCGATCACATTCTGGTAGTCTTGCTGTGACAAGTTTTTGTGTAAATGAACAGGATCGGGTTTTAGGTCGCACAGATTTGCACAAAATTCTGGGCATTTCCGGTCTATGAAAAAGCCCTCGATCACCGAGTGACAGAGGGCTTTTTCATTAACGATAGACTGCACAAGCTTATGCACCGAACTTGATCCGGGCAAACTGGCAGATGAAGGCTGCTGTCTCCTCGATGCCAAGGATGGAGGAGTTGATGCAGAGATGGTAGGACTCCGCCGCGCCCCAGGTTTTCTCGGTGAAATAGTTATAATAGGCTGCCCGCTGCTTGTCGGTTTTGATGATGATCTCCCGCGCCTTTTTCTTTGAGACCTGCTGAATTCCGGCGATGCGTTCGATGCGTTCTTCCATCCCGGCGCAGATGTAAATATTGAGGGCTCGCGGATGGTCCTTGAGGACATAATCGGCGCAGCGGCCGATGAAGACCGCTGACTCCCTGGCGGCCAGATCGCGGATCACACCGCTCTGGATGTTGAAGAGGGTCTCGTTACTCAGGTAATTCCCCGTATAGCCTTCGGCGCGAAAGCTACCATAGAGGTCCATCACGCCGGTAAATAGGCTGCGGCCCCTTTGCTCTTCCGCCTTTTCAAAAAATCTTTTGCCCAGGCCGCTCTCCTTCGCTGCGAGCTCGATCAGCTCGCGGTCATAAAAGGCGATCCCGAGCCGGCTCGCAACCTGTTCGCCGATCAGGCGGCCGCCGCTGCCAAGCTGCCGGCCTAGGGTGATGACATAATTCCCGTTCATGCAACGTCCTTTCACTGGCCAGGTTGTGAAGCCGTATTGAATTTCCTGTATTGCTTGACCAGCAGCCATGCGGCGAGGATGCTCGAGAGCAGATCCGCAGTGGGCATGCTGTACCACACCCCCTTGACACCGAAAAAGTGCGGCAGGATGAGCAGACATGGCAGGAGATAGAGCACCTGCCGAGTCAGCGACATCATGATGGCCTTTCCGGCCATGCCGATGCTCTGGAAAAAGTTGGCGGTGACCATCTGAAACCCGGCGATTGGGAAGAAAATGAACAGGATGCGCATCCCGGGGACCACCAGGTTGACGAGGGCTTCATCGGTGGTAAAGGCAGCCGCGACAGCGTGCGGGAAAAGCTCGCCAATGAGAAATCCGGTCGTCATCACCGCGGTGGCCAACAGGATCGCATGGCGCAGCACCTGGTTCACCCGGCTGAATTGTCCGGCGCCAAAATTATAGCCTGCGATGGGCTGCATCCCCTGGTTGATGCCGAGAACCACCATGGCGAAGAGAAAAGCCACCCGGTTGACGATACCGTAGGCCCCGACATGGAGATCGCCACCATGGCTGATGAGTCCGCGGTTGATCACAATGACAATCACCGAACCGGCCGCGTTCATCAGAAAGGGGGAGAGCCCGATCGCCAGAGAATCCTTGACGATCCGGTATTTCAGACGGAAGGTACCCCAGCGGAGGTGGATGGAATTGCTATGGTCGCTGAAAATCTGGATCTGCCACACCAGCATCATTGCCTGCGCGGTGACGGTGGCGAAGCCGGCGCCGCGAATGCCCCAGTGGAAATGAAAGATGAAGATCCAGGCCAGGATCGCATTGATGATAACCGAGAAAAGGATGGTCCGCATCGCTTTTTTGGGCTGGCCGGTCGCGCGCAGCAGGGCGTTGAGTCCCATGTACATGTGGGTGACCACGTTGCCGGCGGAGATGATCTGCATATACTCCCGCGCATAGGGGAGAGTCTCGCTGCTGGCGCCGAAAAAGCGCAGGATCGGATCGAGAAAGAGAAGGACGAAGAGGGTGTAGGTCCCGCCCAGGATCAGGTTGAGGACGAAGACGTTGCCGAGGATGGCGTTGGCGCTGGCATAATCCTTCTGCCCCAGCCGCAGCGACATCAACGCGGAGGCGCCAACTCCAACCAGCGATCCAAATGCCGCGGAGAGATTCATCAGTGGGAAGGTGATGGCCAACCCCGAGATGGCCAGCGCCCCGACGCCGTGTCCGATAAAGATGCTGTCGGTGATGTTGTACAACGAGGCCGCCGTCATCGCGATCACAGAGGGGATGGCATACTGCACCAGCAAATGCCAGACGTTCTGCGTGCCCAGAGCGGCGGTTTGACGATCATCATTCATGAATGGGCTGCCTTCCTCCTGGAATGGTTGCGTTTCACAGTCAAGTCTTACGCAGAATGATCCGCTCTGCCGCTAGCTCTCGAGCTGCAGGAGCGCCGGGGGACAACAGTTACCCGCTGAATTCGTTTCCTACCTTGCGCGCCCGTACCGGCTTGTCAAGATCGATCCCCAGGGTGAGGCCGGTCTCCACTAGCAAATTCCAACCGGCGCCGAGATAGAGATAGGGATTCATCTCCCCGGCATCCGGTACGAGAATCGTCGGGAAAGGGGTTATACGCGAGGCGATGGCGATCACAGTCAGCCCGACGCCCTGCACCAGCACCTCCCTGAATTTTCCGATCTCCTCCTCGATTGGATCGACTACTATCACCACATCCTCCGGATTCATGACCTCCTCGATACCATGGGCGGCGTAGGTCCCTTCGAGAAAATCCGATTTTTTACGGATGATCTCGTTGGTTTTGAGGGTGAGCTCTTCGGCGACACCATCGTTGTAGCCCGCAAAATAGAGCAGCGGCGCCTTGGCAACTGCTAGGACGAGGGCGGGCGGGATGCGCAGGGTGAGGGCGGTGTGCAGGTGGAGCGCGAGCGCCTCCTGCCAGCCCTCCCGCGGGGGCGTGCCCAGATGCCAAAGCAGCGATTCATAAACGAGCGCCTGTTCCACGACGCTCTTAGTCGCGGCCACAGCGGCCTCTGCACCGCAGCGGAGCAGGAGAGTGTGATCGCAGACCTTCTCTAGAGGAGAGCCGCTCCGGGCGCACAGGGCAAAACGCCGGGTGCCGGATCCCGCCAGTTTGCTAGCGAGCATCACCGCCTCGCGGGTCCGCCCGGAATTGGAGGCGCAAAAAACCGCAAAGCGGCTCAGATCGTACTGGGCCGCCTGCCGTGACCCCTCGGTGACGATGGTCAGATCAAGGCCGCGGGTCAGGGCTTTGCGGATCGCATTCTTGGCCGGGAAAATCCGGCTCGAACCCTCACCGGTCAGCAGCAACCTACCGGCCGCCTGGATCGGTGCGGCTATGGCACGGGTGCATTCGGGATCGAAATTGCGCACCACCGCAAGGGTTTCCATCATCTCACGGACGAGAGCGTAGCGCGAGTAGCGTGGTTCATCCAGATTCATCGTTCAAACCTTTCCGGGATCGGCCTCCGTCGGGTTTCCCATACGTTCCCGAATCACCATAACGCGATTCCTGAACTCCTCAGTCTCTTCGCGCACCAGGTGCACCAAGCTGTTATCCTCCATGGTGCCGACGGTTGCGGCCATCTCCGCATCATTGCGAAAGGTGGCACGGTGGTAGGGATTTTCAAAATCCTTTTGCCGGGAGAGATAGACCTGATCGCAGATCTGTTCCTGAATGCGGACGGCCTCCTCGAGCATCAGCAGCCATGTTTCACGATCCAGGGCCTTCGTGCCGTTCAGGTCGCAGAGTGCCGCCCAGGCATGTCTCTGTTTATCGAGGGGATAGCGATCCCACAGGATGTCGTAACGGCCATGGATCTCCGGCCAGCTCGTGAGCTGGCCGGCGCCGATATCGGCGCGCAGCTGATCGGCATCTGTCTCGGGCATCAGCTGACCGCCAAAGTTGACCCAGTGCGTGATGCGGGGGCCGGCGAGGGATTGCTGCATCGCGGTGAATCCGATCCCGGGATTGGATTCGCAAAAGGCGAGGAGGTTCTTGACGCCGTAATAGAGGATCATCTCCCGGTAGGCGAACCAGGCCTTGCGCGCCTTGAGGATTATGACCTTGCGGTTCGAATGCTCCATCGCCTCACCGAGGATCTCGAGGGAGGCGGTGCGCTCCTCTGCGCCCGCAAGGAGTTCGCGTCCCAGCGCAACCAGCTCCGCCTCCGGGCGGTCTTCCGGTCCACCGGCGGCGCGCAGATGGGCTTTAGCCGTCCAGATCTCGAGCAGCCGCCGGGCGGTAAAGATCTCTTCGATGGTGTCAGGCGCCAGGGCGTCATATTCGATGTGCTGGATCTTGTTGCGGCGCTTGTCGCGGCTCCTGTATTTGTTCGCATTGCGCGCCAGAGCGTACATGTTGTACATCCACCAATAGGCGGGCATCACCTCGAGCCGGTCCTGGGCGGTATTGTTGTTGAGCAGGGCGAAGGGTAGAGGGATATCCAACTCCGCGGGATAATCCGCCTTGGAGAGCAGGGTGAAGGAGGCGAAGCGGCACGAATGTTTGATGCTGGTGCAGAGTCCCGGCCAGAAACCGCGGCCGGCCTGGAGTTCGTTATCGTTGGCGCGGCTGTTATGATTGGAGCCGATGGTCGCTCCGGCGGCGATATTACTCTGCCCCATGACCACGCCGGCGACGAGGAAGGAGTTGTTATGGTGCTGTTCGTGCGCCGGGAAGATCAGGTTGTTGAGCACCTCGCAGCAGGAGATGGTGGAATTGTCGCCGAGGAACGAGTTGATCAGCCGCGCACCGTATTTGAGATTGGAGTTATCGCCGAGGACAAAGCGCACCGCTTTGCAGCCGTAAAAGATGTGACAACCGCAGCCGATGATGCCGTTGACCAGCTCGACACCTTCACCGATCTGGGTGGGTTCCTCGGCGGAGGAGTGGATGGTCAGATTCTTGAGTTTGTTGGCGCCCTTGATATAGCAGTGGGGGCCGATTTGGACGTCCTTGAGGATGAGCGAATTTTTGATGACGCACTGGCTGCCGATCACTCCGTAATAACCGCGATGGGGATCCATGCTTCGCTGGGTGATCTCTTTCAGCTGGTACTGCAGGTTCCGGTCGTCTCGGTACTTGGCCCAGAGCCAGGCATCGGCGGCGATCATGCCGTCGAAGGGGGCGACGCGGCGGCAGCCGGCCTCATTCATCAGGTCGAGCCAGATCCGCACCTCCTCCTTTTCGCCTTCCTTGACAATGCCGTTGCCGAATTTGGCATGGTCGCTGGTGTTCATCTCGTCCACTTTGGAGAGGATGCAGCGATCGCCGATGATGAAATGAGAGAGGTAGCCGACGTTGTGGATGGCGACATCGTCACCGATATCGCAGGCGATGATGATGCTGCCGGTGATGCCGGTAGGGAGGCGCAGGTCGTTGTGCTCGAGCACCTCATTCTGGAGCCGGCCGATGCGCACCAGGCCAAAGAACTGGTTGTTGACCACCAGCGACGGCTCGAACTGGTCGGTGACTAGGATGTCATCCCAACTGCTTGAGGTGTTGTTGTTCTTGACCAGCTGTTCCACTTCCGCGGCGCGCAAATGGCGCCAGCGCTTCAAGGGCCAGAGGGTCTGGAGATTGCGGTAATGGTATTCATCCTGGCCGGCTGGCAGATAGGGATCGGCGACGAAGTTCTTGCCGATCGCCCCCGGCGGCAGAATCGAAACGGTATCCATAGGCAGCCCCCCTGATTAACAGGTAAAAAAAAACCGTCCCGGGAGAGGGACGGCTGCCGGATTAATGACCTTTCAGAACCAGATGCGGAATCCCACCGAGATGGGAAAATAGACGTGAGTAGCCTTGATGCTGGGCGAGAAGGCCAACCCGATCGAAGGCGCAACCTGGAAGAAGGGTTCAATCTTTTTATCGATGAGCATGTTAACGCCCAGGGGGATGCGGACACCACCCTTGACGCTCTTGTCGTCGCCGGTGAAACGGGTGCTCAGGAAAGCGCCTACACCCAAGAACCAGTTGGCATCCGAGTTGCCCATGGCGCTGATCCGGTTGTTGAAGAGCCAGTAATCAGCGGTCAGACCAAGGGTCTTCTCATCGCCAAGGTAATAGCTCAAGGCGAAAACGACCGGCTTTTCGTCGAGCTTCATGTTCAGGGCTATACCGTTGGTGAAGATATCACCGGCGTTGGCATTGTACTGGACACCAATTCCGGCCGCGAAGCCGCCGGTGGCGCTGGTCAGCACAAACGCTGCAACCAGCAGAACCGCACTCTTGTTCATCTTCAATGCTCCTGTCTTGATGGTTCGAGAGAGGAGGTCCGTTTTGCCCCCGCTACAGCAGGTTGAGCCCCCTCGATGAAAGGTTCATAGTCGATTTAAAAATAAGCGCTTAAATTTAGCACGATCTACTCATAAAATCAAGTAATTTTTCGTTTGACCGCTGGAAACCGGCTGGCCGGGTGCAAGACGGGGGCCGGTCATCCGAAGACGCGGATTTTGCCGGGCAGCACCGCAATGGTCATCGGGGTGCTGCCGGCGATCTCGCCATCGGGGGTGAGCGCCTTGGCCGGGATGGTCTTGAAGCTCATGCTTTTGGCGGTGAAATGCTCCACCTCTTTCATCTGAAGGTGCGTTCCCTTGAAAATTTTCGGCAGGGCGGAGAGCAGGCGCAGCCGGGAAACCTTGTTGAGGAGGACGACATCGAGCAGCCCGTCGTCAATCAGGGCATCCGGGGCCATGATCATGTCGCCGCCGGTCTTGCGGCTGTTGCTGATCTCGACGAAGATATTGTCACGCTGATAGAGCCGGCCGTCGATTTCCATCTCGAGGGGATAGGATCGGAGGTTTTTGGTGATGATGAAGACGCCAATGACGTAATTCAGGGCTCCCCAGCGCCGGTAGCTCCAGGCCTTTTGCGCCACGTCAGCGACGAAGCCGAAGCCGAGGATGTTGATGAAGACGAAGCGGCGGTCGCCGCAGGTACACAAGCCGAGGTCCACCGGGCGGGTTTGGCCGGCGAGGATCTTTTGCATAGCGTCGGCGTGTGTGCGGATCGCGAGATCGCGTGAGAAGGAGTTTCCGGTTCCGGCGGGTAGCACCCCGAGCGGCAGTGGCAGTTCCGGATTGCCCTGCATCATGCCGTTAATGACCTCGAAGAGGGTTCCGTCGCCCCCGAGCGCGACGATCCCGTCCCAGGGGCCGTTGACCTCGCGGGCTGCCACTTCGACCAGATGGCCGGGGTATTCGGAAAAGACATTCTCCACGGTGATGCCTTGCTGCTGGAAGCGCTCCAGGGATTTCTGCGCCACGTCCAGCCCGCGGCTGCGGCCGGCCCGGGGATTGGTGAGCATCAGCAGTTTCATTCTTTCTCCTCGTTCGCACATGCTGTCGTACTTTCAGTATACTGATAATCCGGTTGAAATACAAGCCTCTTCCCGCATTTATTCTTCACGGAAGGCCGGTGTGCAGCCATTTTCGCCGGCCGGGTTGCCTGAAAGTGCGGGGGCGCGGTACCACTTTGCCCTTGATTTTATTCGCACGATTAGCTATTTTCGCTTAAGGGTCTGGAACGGGAAGGGAGTGCAAAGGAATCGCTGCTTGTGGAATCATGAGCATCACCATGCATCAAAAGGATCACGCACAGGCTGACCTGGCCGATCTGCGGGTGCTGGCCGGGCACGCGTTTTCGCGCGCCGCGGGGGCGCCCCTGATTCCGGACAACCAGGTCCGGCTGCTCAGGGATGCCGCCGAAAATTATCCCGCCTGGCTCACGGCGATTGCCGCCGCGCAGCGGCATATTCATCTGGAAAGTTATATCCTTTACGACGACGAAACCGGCCGCCGCTTCGCCGAGGCCCTGATGGCCCGAGCGCGGGACGGCGTGCGTGTCCGCCTGATCTACGATTGGTTGGGTGGGGTAGGCAAGAGTTCGCGCAAATTCTGGAGCCGGTTGCGCGCGAGCGGTGTCGATGTGCGCTGTTACAATCCCCCGCGCCTGGATCGCCCACTCGGCTGGATTTCACGCGATCATCGCAAGATGCTCGCGGTGGACGGCGAGGTCGGCTTTGTCTCCGGCCTCTGCATCGGCCGGGCCTGGGAGGGCGTGCCCGCAAAAAGGATCGAACCCTGGCGCGATACCGGGGTGGAGGTGCGCGGACCGGCGGTCGCGGAGATTGAAAAGGCCTTCGCGCAGGTCTGGGCGATGATGGGAGAGCCACTGCCGGCTGCAGAACGCCCCTCGATCATCGGACAACCCCCGGCGGGAACGGCCAGCCTGCGCGTCGTCGCCAATGTGCCCGCCACCGCCGGGCTCTTCCGCCTTGACCAACTGGTCGCAGCCCTCGCACGCAAACGGTTGTGGCTGACCGACGCCTATTATGCCGGCAACACCATGTATGTCCAGGCCCTGCGCGCTGCCGCCCGTGACGGAGTGGAGGTTTGTCTGCTGGTGCCGAATGCCACCGATATTCCGGTCGTCCGCGCCCTTTCACGGGCAGGATACCGCACCCTGCTGGAGGCGGGGGTGCGAGTTTTTGAGTGGAACGGCACCATGCTGCATGCCAAGACCGCGCTCGCCGACGGGATCTGGGCGCGTGTCGGTTCGACTAATCTTAACATCTCGAGCTGGATCGGCAATTGCGAACTCGATGTGGTGGTGGAGGACCAGAACTTTGCCGCCGCGATGGAACGGATGTACCTCGAGGATCTGGATCACGCTACCGAGATTGTGTTATCGCGCAAGCAGAAAGTGCTGGCTCCGGGTGAGCCGGCTCATACCGCGCACGCCGTCGGCAAGGGCAGCGGCAGCGCCGGCCGCGCTGCCGCCGGGGCGGTGCGCATCGGCCACGCGGTTGGCGCCGCAATCACCGGACGCCGTCTCCTCGGACCGGTCGAAGCGCGCCTGATGCTTTTGATCGGTGCGCTCTTCGTCGCCCTGGCCGCTCTCGCTTTCTGGCTGCCGGCGCTGCTGGTCTATCCGGCCATCCTCCTCTTTGCCTGGCTCGGCATCGTGTTGATAGCAAGGGGGTTGCGGTTGATACTCGAAAAAAGACGGAAGGAATAGGATGAAGCGCATCATCCTCGGTATCCATGGCTTGGGCAACAAACCCGCACCCGGGCTGCTGCACGCCTGGTGGCGAAAAAGCCTCTATGAGGGGTTCCGGGCGATCGGCCACCCCCGGCGCGGTATTCCTTTCGAGACCGTCTACTGGGCCGATATCCTGCACCGGACGCCTGAGAGTCCAGCGGTTACCGACACCCGGGACCCGCTTTTCCTGAAAGAGCCCTACCGCCCTTCTCCCGGCCGGTCTTTTGCACGCACCGACCCGGTGAGCCGCAAGATCATCGATCTCCTCGAGAAGCCACTCAAACGGATGGAACTGGACGAGAACGGCGTGGTCTGGAAACATTTCAGCGATCTGGTGCTGCGCAGTTTTTTCCAGGAACTCGAGGCTTATTATGCCAACAGCTTGGAGATCGTCCCGGGGGCGGAGGTAGCCTACCGGGACGTCGTCCGCGCCCGGCTGACCAACAAGCTGCAGGCTCATCGAGGCAAGGAGATCCTGCTGATCGCCCACTCCATGGGCTCGATCATCGCCTATGATGTTCTCACCCTCGCTGTCCCGGAGATCGCCGTTCACACCCTGATCACCATCGGCTCGCCCCTTGGCGTGCCGCTCGTGATGCAAAAAATCCGCCAGGAGCAGAATCTGCCGCGCGGCGCCCGGCTCAGCGTGCCGGAGAATGTTGGTGCCTGGTATAATCTCGCCGATCCCACCGACAAGGTCGCTCTGGACTGCCGGCTGAAGGATGATTTTGCCCCCAACAGCCGCGGCATCAGCGCCACCGATAGTTCAGTCTATAACGATTACGAGATCAATGGCAGCCGAAATCCGCACAAGGTCTACGGGTATCTGCGGACACCGGAACTCGCGCAGCTCTGTTTCGATTTTCTTACGGCAGGCCAGACCACCGGCGCCATCCGCCGCCGCGATTTGCTCTACCGATTCTGGGAGGGCACCCTACGGGTCTCAGGCTTGCGGTAATTCCCCTAAGACTTCGTCCAGCACCGTGATCGCCTGGGCGATTTCGCCCTCCGTGGCGGTAATCGCCGGCATCAGGCGCAGCACATTCCCGTGGGTGCAGTTGATCAGCACTCCCTTTTCGCGGCAGCGCATCACCACCTCCGCACCCTCGCCCTTCAGCACGACTCCCCACATCATTCCCAAGCCGCGCACCTCGGCGATCAGCGCATGGCGCTGTGCCAGCCGCAGCAAGCCGGCCTGAAGCAGGGCACCGGTCTTCGCTGCCCGGTCAAGTAGCCCCTCCGCGGCGATGGTCTGCAACACCGCGACGCCGGCGGCGCAGGCCATGGGATTGCCGCCGAAAGTCGAGCCGTGGCTGCCCGGGCCGAGGATGCCGCAGTGCGCGCGCCCCACCACAAAGGCGCCAATGGCCATGCCGCCGCCCAGGGATTTGGCGAGGGTGAGCACATCGGGCACCACCCCGTAATGCTGCCACGCGAACATCCGGCCGGTGCGGCCGATTCCCGTCTGCACCTCGTCGAGGATCAGCAGGGCGCCGAAGCGGTCGCAGAGCGTCCGCGCGGCGCGCAAATACGCGGGCGTGAGCGGCAGGACGCCGCCTTCGCCCAGGACCGGCTCAAGCAGCACCGCAGCGACCTCGGTGTCCATCAGGCGCTCGAGCATCGGCACATCGTTGGGCTCGCTGTAGACAAAACCGGCGGGAAGGGGATCAAAGCCCTGCTGGTACTCTGGCTGGCCGGTGGCGGCGAGGGTGGCCAGGGTGCGGCCGTGAAAGGAATCCTTCAGGGTGATGATCGTTTTTTTGGTGGCATCGCGCTTGCGCGCCAGCTTGATCGCCCCCTCGTTGGCTTCGGCGCCGCTGTTGCAGAAGAAAACCTGACCGTCGAAACTGCTGGCGACCAGCAGCTGCGCCAGCTTGCCCTGGAGTTCGTTATAATAGACGTTGGGGATGTGCATGATCTTTTCCGCCTGGGCGCGCACCGCTGCAACCACCGACGGATGGCAGTGGCCCAGGTTGCCGGCGCCCCATCCGGGAAAAAAGTCGAGGTATTCGTTGCCAGCGTCATCCCAGACGCGCATTCCCTCGCCCTTGACCAGCGTCAGGGGCACCCGTTTGTAGGTTTGTAGGACGTACTGATCGAAAGTGGACTTATCCATTTTTCAGAATCTCCGTGCCAATGCCTTTGGGAGTGAAGATCTCGAGCAGGAGGGAGTGGCGGCACCTGCCGTCGATAATATGGCCCTTGTTGACCCCGAATTGCAGGGCGGCCAGGCAGGATTGCACCTTGGGGATCATCCCGCCGCTGATGACCCCTTTGGTGATCAGTTCCTCGGCCTGGTCGCGGCTGATGGTGCTGATCAGGGTCTGCTCGTCGCCCTGCTCGCGCAGGATGCCTGGGGTATCGGTCATGTAGACCAGCTTCCAGGCGCCCAGGCTTGAGGCGATCTCTCCGGCCGCCAGATCGCCGTTGATGTTGTAGCTCTGGCCGTCGTCGCCGACGCCAATTGGGGCAATGACCGGAATCCGGCCCGCCTCCAGCAACTCCTTCAGGTACTCGGCGTTGATGAACCGCACCTGGCCGACAAAGCCGATATCGGTTTTGACGCCGTTGACTTCGGGCATGAGCTTGTCCACCTTGATCATTTGCCGGTCGCGGCCGGAGAGACCGACTGCATCGCCCTGCAGGTCATTGAGCAGCGAGACGATCTGGGCATTGATCTTGTGCGCAAGGATATCCTCGACCAGATCCATCGTCTCCTTGTCGGTGACCCGCAGACCATTGACAAAGCGCGGCGGGAGGCCGCGCCGCTTCATGCCGGCGCTGATCGCCGGACCGCCGCCGTGGACGAGCACGGGTTTGATGCCGATGAACTTCATGAAGACAACATCCTGGAGCACCTCGCGCATCGCGGTATCGCTCTCCATGATGCTGCCGCCGAATTTGATGACCATCATCTTGCCGCGGAAGGCCTGCATGTAGGGCAGCGCCTCCATCAAGACCCGGGCCTTTTCGATGTATTTTTCCATGGTAACCCCTGTCCTTCAGGTGTGATATTCGGCATTGATCTTGACGTAATCGTAGGAAAGGTCGCTGGTATAGACCACCGCTGACTGGCCGCCGGTGAAAACATCCAGTTCGATGTCGAGGTCTTTAGGGGCCATCAGCCCCTTCATCTCGCGGCGCGAGAGCATCACCGGATTGCCTTGTGAGAAGATGTAGGTGCCGTTGATCTTGAGATCGGCCCTGGCGGGATCGAAATCAACCCCCACCATCCCGGCGGCCGAAAGCAGCCGGCCCCAGTTGGGATCCTGCCCGAAAAGGGCGGTTTTGACCAGGGGTGAATTGGCCATGCCGAAAGCCATCCGTTTCGCCGCTGCGGCGCTCTCGGCCTGGCCGACGGTGATGGTGACGAACTTGGTCGCCCCCTCGCCGTCGCGGACGATCGCTTTGGCCATGGCCAGCATCAGTGCGTCGAGGGCCGCGGCGAAATACTCCGCCTCGGGCGTCTCCGGCCGGATTTCCGGATTGCCGGCCAGACCGTTTGCCATGATCAGCGCGGTGTCGTTGGTGCTGGTATGGCCGTCGACGGTGATCATGTTGTAGCTTTTATCGACCGCCGCCGTGAAGAGCCGGTCAAGGAGCGCGTGGTCGATCGCCGCATCGCAGGTGACAAAAGCGAGGGTGGTGGCCATGTCGGGCATGATCATCCCCGAACCCTTGGTGATACCGCTCAAGGTCACCGCTTTGCCGCCGATCTCGAGCCGGATGGAAAAGGCTTTTTCCACCGTGTCGGTGGTCAGGATCGCCTCGGCGCAGGCTGCGCCACCCGCGACCGAGAGATGGGCAGCCGCGCGTCCGATCGCCTTGCGCATCTTGGCCATATCAAGATAATGGCCGATGACCCCGGTGCTGGCGGCGAGGATCAGTTCCACGGGGACACCTAAATGTTCGGCCGCGCAGGTGATGGTGTCCTGGACGTCGCGCAGGCCCTGTTCGCCGGTTCCGGCGTTGGCGTTGCCCGAATTGACCACCAGAGCCTGGAGCATATGGCCCGATTTGCCCAGGGCGGCGATGCCGGCAAGGACCGGTGCGGCCTTGACCCGGTTGGTTGTGAATTTGGCAGCGCATCGTGTCGGAACCTGGCTCTTGATCAGACAGAGGTCGCGGCGTTTGCGTTTGAAACCGGCGCGCACAGCGGCAGCGGTAAATCCTTTGGCATCGGTGATCTTGGGATGGTCGAGAAAGTTCATGGGATGGCCCTTATTTCAAGCTCATGGTTTCATCCAGGCCCAGCATGAGGTTCATATTCTGCACCGCCTGACCGGAGGCTCCCTTGATGAGGTTATCGATAGCACTCATCAGGATCAGGGTGCGGTCCTGCACCGCCAGGCCGATGTCGCAGAAATTGGATCCCGTCACCTGCCGGGTTTGTGGTATCTCGCCGGCGGGCAGCACCCGCACGAAGGGCTCGTCCTGGAAGGCCTCTTCGTAGAGCGCATGCACCTCCGCGATGGTGCGCGGCACGAGCAGCCGGGCATAGATGGTGCTGAAGATGCCGCGGGTCATCGGCACCAGATGCGGGACGAAAAGGAGGTCCACAGGCATCCCGGCTATCTTGGTGAGTTCCTGTTCCATCTCGGGTTCATGCTGATGACGGGCCACCTTGTAGGCAAAGAGATTTTCATTGCATTCCGGAAAATGAAAGGCCGGCTTCGGGCTCTTGCCGCCGCCCGAGACCCCCGTCTTGCTGTCGACAATGATCGTCCCGGTCTCGATCAGCCCGCGGCGCAGCGCCGGCAGCAGTGCCAGCGCGACGCTGGTCGGGAAGCAGCCGGGATTGGCCACCGTCGTACTCGCTGCGATCCGGGCCCGATTGACCTCCGGTAGCCCATAGACGAAGGCCGGCAGCGCCTCCGGCTGGAGATGATCGCAGCCGTAGGCGGCGCGATACCGCCCGGGGTCATCGAGGCGGTAGTCGGCACTGAGGTCGATGAGCTTTTTCCCGTAGGAGAGAAAGCGCGGGATCCATTCCATGCTGCTGGTATGGGGCAGCCCGAAAAAGAGGACGTCGCTCTCGGCAGCGATGCGCTCCGTCTCGAAGCCCGAGAGGGGATGGTCGCACAGGCCGCGCAGGGCAGGAAAGAGGTCTGAAAAACGCTGCCCCCCGGGCTCGCGTACCGCCAGATGCGCCAGCTCCACGTGTGGATGGCGCAGCAGAATCTTGACCAGCTCGAAGCCGGTGTAGCCCGATGCCCCGACGATGGAGACCCTATAGGCTGGCATCATCTCCCTCCTTACGGAAGGTTGCGGCGATGAGGCGATAGGCTTCGCGGAAGGGCACGCCCTGACGGACCAGTTCATAGGCCTTTTCGGCTGCGTAGAGTTCGGCGGTCATGGCGGCGCGGCACCGGGCTTCGTCGACGCCGAGGTTCTGGATCACCAGCAAGGTCATCTGCAGGGCCTCGAGGGCGGCTTCGAGGCCGCGCATCAAAGCCTCCTTGGTGAGCTGCAGGTCGCGGTGGTAGCCGGAGATGAGGTTGAGCGTCGTCGCACGTACCTGGTATTCGCAGGCGGCCACCTCATGGTATTTGGCGCGCAGCAGTTCGAGCACATCCGGATTCTGTTTTTGCGGCATGATCGAGGATCCGGTCATGAATGCAGCCGGCAGGGTGAAATAGCCGAATCCCGGCATGGTGAAGAGGATCAAATCCGCAGCCAGGCGGTTGATATCGGCCATAACCATCGCCAGGGCATGCAGCAGAATGCCCTCGAATTTGCCGCGGCTGTTCTGGGCATAAACCGGATTCTCCATGGTCCGCGCGAAGCCCAGTTCTGCAGTCGTCATTTGCCGGTCCAGGGGCAGGGGGACACCATAGCCCGCTCCGGTGCCGAGGGGATTCTGGTCGAGGAGGCGGACGGCGGCTTCGAGCAGCTGCAGATCATCCTTGAAGGCGTCGCGGCAGGCTCCGGCCCACATCCCGACGCTTGAGGGCATGGCCTTGCGCGTGTGGGTGTAGCCCGGTAAGGGCGTCGCGCTGCGGGCAGCGATGAGCACCTCGAAGGTCTCAAGGAGCTTGCGCAGGGTGGCGATGCCTGCCTCGGCCTGATCGCGGCTGTAGAGACGCAGGGCGGTGAGCACCTGATCGTTGCGGCTGCGGCCGGTGTGGATCTTTTTACCGGCCTCGCCGTAGTGCTGCACCAAATAGTTTTCGATGGCGGTATGACCATCCTCGTCCTCCGGGCGGATGAGGAATTCGCCGCGTGCATGCTGGCTGAGGATTGCGTCGAGGCCGGCGGTCAGATCCGCGGCCTCCGCCTGGCTGAGCAGCCCCACTTTGGCCAGCATGCGCGCATGGGCCTTGGAGGCGAGGCAGTCATAGGGCAGCAGGGTGAGATCGAGCACGGGATCCTTACCGGCGGTGAATTTTTCCACTGCCATGACGATCGCCTGCTGCGATTCGGCCCCCGTATGGGTGTGTTGCCAGAGTTTCATACCGCTCCTTGTGACGCTGTGCCGGCGGAGGCCGGATAAGCGCCCTTTGAGGTCTTCCGGAAGGTTCTACTCCCGGTGCCGCCAGGTATAGGGCTTGCTGTTTCTCAGGACGATGTTATGGGCCTTGAGACGGATGGCATGGATGCGGATAAATCCGCCAGCGTCCATGGCATTGTATCCACCCTCAACATCCATGCTTGACAGCTCCTGATTGTAAAGCGAGATCGGGGACTGCCGGCCGATGGGGGTCACATTGCCCTTGTAAATCGCGAGCTGCACTGTGCCGTTGATCTTTTCCTGACTCTTCTCAAAAGCACTGAGCAGGAAATCCATCTCCGGCGAGAACCAGAAGCCGTTGTAGATCAGTTCCGAAAAGAGGGGGGAGAGCATGTCGCGGATGCGCATCACTTCCTTGTCCATGGCGATCCCCTCGAGATCGCGGTGAGCGGCCCAGAGGATGGTAGCGCCCGGGGTTTCGTAAACGCCGCGCGACTTGATGCCGACGAAGCGGTTTTCAACCATGTCGACTCGGCCGACGCCGTTGGCCGCGCCGACCTGATTCAGATAGGTGAAGAGCGGGAGGGCGCCGGTCACCACCGTGCCGTCGCTTTTGTTGATCACCTTGACCGGATAGCCGTCGGCGAACTCGAGTTCTAGCAGGGTCTCGGCATCCGGGGCCTGCTGCGGCGAGACGGTCTTGGAAAAGATCTCCTCGTAAGGCCGGAACTGTGGATCCTCGAGGATGCCCGCTTCGTGGGAGATGTGCATGAGATTGTCATCCTCACTGTATGATTTGGCAATCGAGGCCTTGACCGGGATTTTCCATTTTTCGGCGAAGGCGATCATGTCACTGCGGCCCTTGAACTGGCCGAGGAACTCGGGATCCTTCCACGGGGAGATGACCTGGATCTCAGGCTGAAGGGCATAATAGGCCAGTTCGAAGCGCACCTGGTCATTGCCCTTTCCCGTCGCCCCGTGGGCGACGAAATGGGCGCCCTCTTTGGCGGCAATCTCGATCTGCCGCTTGGCGATCAGGGGGCGGGCGATGGCGGTCCCGAGGAAATAGCGGCCTTCGTAGAGGGCGTTGCCGCGGGCCGCGGCGAAGATATAATCCTGGACAAATTCTTCCTTGAGGTCTTCGATGTAGACCTTGCTGGCCCCGGTTTTGAGGGCCTTGTCCCGCACCGCGTCAAAATTTTCCTGCTGGCCGACATCCGCGACGTAGGCGATGACCTCATAGCCTTTGAGATCGAGCCATTTGAGGATAACCGAGGTGTCGAGGCCGCCGCTGTAGGCGAGAATGACTTTTTCTTTCATGGCAAATCCTTCCAGGTTCAGGTGCACGATTGGAACGGCCCGCGGGGGACCGTCGCGAAGAAACAGGGAATCCAGACAGAGAGGGAATCAAAGACGGATGCGCAGCTCAGGGAGGCGCTCCAACAGGGCTTGCCTGAATCGCTCATGGGAGAGCCCTTCTGGCAGGACGATAAGCAGGGTGTCGTCGCCGGCGACGGTGCCGACAATCTCCTGCATCATCAGGCTGTCGATGAGCAGGCCGATGCTGGGTGCGAAGGAGGGCAGGCTCTTGAGCACCGCGAGATTGCCGGAGAAGGCGAGCGAGCGGCAGCCGTGCAGTGGCGAGGTATCGGCCGGGGCACCGGGCACGGCCATTTGCGCAGCCTCCCCGGGCATGGCATAGAGATAGCCCCGAACCGGGTCGGGGATCCGCATCACCCGCAAGGCGAGAAGGTCGCGCGAGAGAGTCGCCTGGGTTGCCGCAAAACCCTGCGCCTGCAAGGCCTCGAGGAGTTCCTGTTGGCTGGCGATGGGGCGGGATTCGATGAGTTCCCGGATCGCGGTATGACGGTCATTCTTTCTATTCATGAATAAATATACATAAAAATGAATAAATATGCAAACAAAATCTGCGGGGCGGATAAAAAAAAGAGGGCCATGGTGGCCCTCCTCCGGAAATTATACCCGTTGGCAGGATGCAGTGAAAAGGGGCAGCGGCTAGAGCTTTTCGGCCGCCTTGTTGGTCGCTTTGGTGATCAGTTTATTGGCGTCGTTTGCTTTTTTGCTGTTCGGATAGAGGTCAACGACCATCTGATAGTACTCGATGGCCTTGCGGGGATCCTTGAGTTTTTCCTCACAGAGATTGCCGGCCTGGATCAGCATTTGCGGTGCCTTTTCATCCGCGGAATAGAGCTTGGAAATCCGGGCATAGCTTTCGGCCGCCTTGAGATACTCCTTGAGGTCGTCGGCATAAACATCTCCGGCCAGTTCCAGCGCGCGAGCGCCGCGGGGATCGGTCGGAAAGTTATTAAGGATCTCGTCGTAGGTGGCCAAGGCGAGGTCGTACTTCTTTAGCCGTTTGTCTTGGATGTTGGCGATGGTGAAGAGGACCTCGACGGCCCGCTCATCCTTGGGCCAGCCGGTGACCAGCTTGCGGTAGGCTTCGATGGCGCCGCTGTAATCCTTGAGCTTCTGCTCCTTGATCTGGCCGATGGTATAGGCGGCCGTTGGCGCCAGCTCGCTCTCCGGATAGTGGGCCAAGATGCGGGTGCATCGCGCCACGGCATCCTCATGTTTTCCCACCCTTCCTGTCAACAGCTGTGCTTCCTGATAGAGGGCGTAGGGAAGCTGGGGATCGTCGGGAAAGAGTTCAGAGAGTTTGCGGTAGCTGTAGATGGCCGGCCACTCTTGGTTGAGCCGGGTGTAGAGGTCGCCGGTCCACTCCAGAACGGTATAGAGGAGCGAATCACCGGGGAAACGGCTGATGTAACGGGTTGCCTCCGCCAGGGACCAGTCGTAGAGACGGGGTTGGTCCAGGTCGCGCAGGAGTTTGAGATAGGCGCGCCAGCGTTCGGTCATCGTCGCATCGATGGCGGTGCCGTAGACGGCGGCCTCGAGAACGCCTTTTTTCGGCGCATAGGCCGGCTCCCGTGTGAGGATCGCCTGGATCATATCGCGGCAATCGGTCTCCCGGGCGCAGCGCGGGTAGAGGTAGAGAGTCTTGTAGGCGGTGGCTAGGGCTTCATTCTTCTTGCCTTTTTCGAGATAGACCTGGGCGAGCAGCCCGGCTGCATCCGCAGCACGTGGGTCGTCCGGAAAGGTCTGCCCGAAGGCGGTCAGTTCAGAGATGAGGAAATCAGTGGTGCTGCCATCGTTGCGGTCATGCACCGCCAGGAGGTATTGGTACAACCTCTCCGCCGTGTACTGTGCACTGGCCTCCTGAGCCAGTCCGCTGAGCATAATTCCTGACAACAGTACCAGGAACACTATTCCCTTTTTCATGCAAAGACTCCTCGAAATGTTGAGATGCTTTCCCCTTTTCGCACCGGAGCCGGTTATTCCCGGCCGGATTGGTCTTTGCCGCAACCGCCCCGCCCCTCTTTGTACCCGAAAGTATATCAATTTTTTCTCAGGATATCAAGGCCAAAAATTACTGTCCGCCGCTGGCGGGCGCCGCCTTGTAGCCAGTGAAGCTGAAGGTGAAGGGCTCGCTGCGAAGGTAGCCGGTCTGGTCGAACAATTTGATCGTGGCCTCCATGACGAAGGTTTCGGGCCGGGATTTGATCAGTCCCTCGACCGGTACGCTGTCGGAGTAGTCGAGCAGATCGAGGAGGCTGCGGCCATCCTCGAGCGTCAGGTACCAGTAGATTTTGAGGGCGCAGCGGCCGCCGGGATCGATGGTCAGGGTATTGCCTTGGAGACGGCTCGGCGGCGTAAAATGCTGATTGTTGATCGCGAGTGTGGTGCGGATCTGCGGGCGGTTTTTCCACCAGACCGTCGCGTGGCCGTTGACTGCAACCTCGCCCTGGAAGGTCTCCTCGTAAAGATTGGTGATGATGAAGACGAATTCCATGAAGGGTCCGCTGGCGTACATGCCCTGAGTGTAGATGACCTGGGTGATGGCGAGCGTATTTTGCGGTTCCTGCCGCGGCGGCAGGCTCTCGTCGCAGGCGAGAACCAGCAGCGGCAGCAGCCACATCAGTTTGCGGGATTTCATGCGTATTATCCTTCAGGAGCGCTGCCGGGATCCGGCCCCGAAACCGAGCCTGCAGCCGGCCAGCAGACGCCGGCCGGTCTCGCGGGCTGATGGATCGCCCAACTCACCGCCGGTCCGACCCGAGGCGTCAATCCAGATCACATTGCGGGCGTTGAAGAGATTATGCCCTTCGAAGTAAAGCTCAAGCCAGGGGCTGGCGGTGCCGCCGAAGGCGATCGCCTTCGAAAGTCGCAGATCGGTCTGATTGAAACCGGGCATGCGGCGGTTGTTGGGCACAAAAAGCATCTCGGCATTCTCCGCTGCAAAGCCGTTTTCCGAAGGGTAATAGGTATAGGGCCGGCCGCTGTGGTAGTGCCAGACCAGGTTCATCTGCACCGAACCGGGCAGCGCCAGATCCAGGTCCGCCTTGAGCGAATGGCGCTGGTCCCAGCTCAGGTAGTAGGGCGTATGGGCGACCGGGAACCCCCACTGGGCATAGTTCAACCCCTGATCCTCGGTTTCGCTCAGCCCTTTGGCCTCCATTAGGGTGTAGGAGAGGCTGCCGGTGAGCCATTTGCCGCGTTCTCGGCTGATCACGAACTCGAAACCGTGCGCCGTGGCGTAGGGGTTGTTGACATACTCGGCAAAGCCGTAATCCCCGGCGATGCGGCTGTTGGCCGAGACGAAGGTCTTGCTGTCGATCTGGTCGGTGGTCTCCTTCTGGAACCAGAGCACCGAGCCGACCCAGTTTTCGTAAAAGTTATGGCGGATGCTGATCTCCAAGGCGCTGGTTTTTTCCGCGAGCAGATCGGGATTGCCGCGCAGCACCTTGACGCCGCGCTCGAAGGTGACGTTGTCGAGGCCGGAGTAGAGGTGCTCGAATAGCGGGAATTGCAGATAGCGGCCCCAGTTTATGAAAAAAAAGCTTTTGTCGGTGAAAGGGAAGGCAAAGCCGATCCGCGGGCTGATTTGCCAGGCGATCCGGGCGGGGACAGAGCCGGTGATCTCTTCGCGGTACTCGTCCGGTCCTGCGGGAATCAGTTCGACTGCCGGACGGCGGGCGCGGGGATCGAAAAATTCGCAGCGCAAGCCGGCGGAGATGACCGACCGGGTCGCTGGGGATTCGTACTTGTCCTGGATGAAAAGGGCGCCGAAGCGCGGGAAGTAGCGGTAGCGGGTGGAGTAATTGAGCATTGCCAGATCGATCAGCGGCTTGCCGAAATAGGAGAGCTGCGGCTCCATTTTAATGAGGGTGGAACGGATCGCATACTGCTTGATCTCCATTCCGGCCTTGAAAAGGTGCGCTGGACGCCACTGACTGGTCAGCTCGGTTTTAAGTGTGGTGCTGTTCTGGCACAGGTCGGCCCACCAGATACGGTCGCCGCGAACGACGTAACGCAGATAAAAATCGTATTCCCAGGGTGTTCCCGCCACCGAATCCGCCGCCCCCTCGCCGATTCGTGCGCGCATCCCGCTCTGGCTGAGACTGATGGAATAAAAGAGCCGGGGATTCAGGGTATGGGTCCAGTAGAGCGCGGAGCGGAGGCTTTCACTTCGCCGCAGTGGCAGGCCGACAAGATTGTAACGCCAGCTGAAGGCGTAATCCCGGCTGCGCTTGAGGGAATAGAGGAGCTGGCCGGTCAGTCGCTTGTCGCTGCTGAAATTCCAGTCCGTCTTGGCCATTCCATAGAGTTCTTTCTGTGTCGGCGAGCGGAAAAAGTACTCCATATCCTGCCACCAGCGGGTGCCGGAGAGGAGGAGGGTATTGGCGAGGAAAAAGGAGCCCTTGCGACGCACCAGGGGGCCGCTGGCGGTCAGTTCCGCCTCGTTGCTTTTACTCACCTGGGTGCCGCCGAAGAGGTCGTCCTTGGCCAGGCGCAACTGCAGGCGCGGCTGGTCGTCGCCGCTGCGGGTGATGACGTTGACGATGCCGGAGAGGGCCTGGCCATACTCGGCATCGAAGCCGCCCGTCTTGACGCTGAGTTGCGAGACGGCGCTGCGGGGCAGTTCCATCCCGAGACCGCCGCTGATCTGGTCCTGTATGGGCAGGCCGTCGACGAGATAGATCACTTCGCGGCTTTTGCCGCCGCGGACATGGCCGTCGGCCGTGGCGCCGGGCTGCATACCGACCACCTCCTGAAATCGGGTGATCGGCAAGGTCTCCATCTGCGCCGCGGTTTTTTCATAGGCAGTCCCGGTGACATCGGTCTGGATGACAGGGCGCACCGCAGTGACCTCAACCCCGGCCATCTCGATGGGCGCGGCCTCGAGCCGCACCTCGAGCTTGGTCCGGAGATCGGGGAGGATGGTGACCTCCTTGAAAACAACCGTCCGGTAACCGAGCAGGGAGGCGCGTACCTGATAAAGGCCGGCGCGGAGATTTTGCAGGACAAAACGCCCTTCTGCATCGGCGACACATCCCTGACTGGTCTCCAGCACCAGGAGCGTCGCGCCGGGCAGCGGTTCACCGCTCGCCGCATCGCGGACGCTGCCTTCAAGCCGGCCGGTGGTGCCCGCCTGCAGCGCGTCTTGCGGTGCGAGCAGGCCCAGGGCTGCAAGGAGCAGGAGGATGGCGGTTCTGGGAGAGGAGCAGACCATGGTATAGTATATCAATATTTACCGTCCCGATCAATGGTTATATTCTCTGGTTCGCATCCGCCTTCGTCGGTCGCATCCGCTGCTCCGGGCCGCGATCCCCCTCTCTGGTACCTTCCCCCTTGCCGCGGATCGGGCTGCAGCCGGGCTGCCAGGTGCGACTCCCGTCGAGGCGGGTATCCGGTTATAATGCCGTTTCCTTGCCGGTTTCATCCTCCGGCCCATGTTCAGGCTTGCCCGACTGATCCGGAATGCGTATATTAGAACTGTACTTTTTAGTGAGGAGAACATGAAAATTTGTGAATTTCCGGGACTGATCCTGCTCCTCGCCGTCCTCGCGGTACTCCTGACTTTCTTCCGGGCAACCGCCGGCAGCGGCGCGGCAAGTGACGATGCGGCGCTGCCGGCCTGGACCGGATCGGGATTCAGCGACTTTTTGCAGCACCTGCAGAGTCTGCCGGAGGCGCAACGGCAGGTCGTTGCGGACAGCTTTCTGCAGATGGCCGGGCCCCTGCCCCTGATCGAAGCGGATACCATCGCCTGGTTCCTTTATCGCGGCAGCGCCGCGGCGGTGACCATCGCCGGCGATGCCAACGGCTGGGATCCTGCCACTCTGGCGATGAGGCGGATCGCCGGAACCACCCTGTTCTATGCCCGCCAGGTCTATGAAGTCGATGCCCGGCTCGACTACAAATTCGTGCTCAACAACAGTAGCTGGATCCTCGATCCGAAGAATCCCAACCTCTGCTATGGGGGATATGGCCCCAACTCCGAGCTGCGGATGCCCGGCTACCTGCCCTCGCCCGAATGCACGCCCGATCCTGCAGTAGCCCCCGGCCGGCTCGAACAGGGAACCATCACGAGCGCGATTCTCAAGAATACCCGGGCGCTGCGGATCTATCTCCCGGCTGGCTACGATGCGGCGCGGCCAAAAGGCTATCCGGTGGTGCTCTTTCATGACGGCCTGGAGTATCTCTCCCTGGGTGCGGCCAAAACCGTCCTGGACAACCTGATCGCCGGGCGGCGGATCGAGCCGATCATTGCCGTCTTTGTGCCCCCGGTCAGCGCTGCACAGCGGATCGAGGAGTACAGCGGCGCCACCGCCGCCAACCTGGAGCGTTTTATCATTGAGGAGGTGATGGCGCAGGTCGACTCCGCCTGGCATACGTCGAAGGATCCCGCGCAGCGGGCGATGCTGGGGCCCTCCCTAGCCGCCCTGATTTCAGCGCAGATTACCTTCCACCACCCGGAATCCTTCGGTCTCGCCGGGCTCTATTCTCCGGCGATGTGGCCCAACGACCGGGCGGTGCTGATGGAGCTGCTTGCCTCTCCCAAACCGTTCACCCGCTGCTATATCGATGTGGGCAGCTATGAGCCTTCGCTGCTGGGGGATGCCGCCAGACTGCATGAACATTTGCGCAGCGTCGGCGTCATGGTGAAGTACCGGGAGTGGCATGAGGGGCACAGCTGGGGCAGCTGGCGCGCCCATCTCAAGGAAGCGCTGGAGTTTTTCTTCCCTCCGGCCTCGGGCATTGAACGCCTCGAAAAAGGAGAACCCGAACTCTTCACCCTTTATCCCGCCTACCCCAACCCCTGCAACGCCGGAATGACGCTCGAGTTCGACTTGCCTCGCGCCGTCGAGGTCTCGCTGCAAATGTACAACCTCAGGGGTGAGGTGGTGGACCGGCTGGTCGAGGCGGGTCTGCAACCGGGGCGGTATCGCTACCGCTGGGATGCCGGCGGGCAGCCGAGCGGCCTCTATTTTTACCGGTTGCGCGCCGCGGCGCAGGTACGCACCGGCAAGGTGCTGTTGATCCGCTGACCATTCAACCCTGTGACAGAGGAGTGAAGCATGATCGGTCTCAAGGATAAGGTAGTGCTCATTACCGGGGCTTCGCGCGGCATCGGCCGGGCAGCGGCGGTGATTTTCGCCCGCTATGGAGCGCGCGTCGCCATCAATTATCATCATCACGAAGCCGCCGCACGGGAGGTGCTGACGGCGGTCGAGGCCGCGGGGGGCGAGGGGATGCTCATCGGCGCCGACGTCAGCGAAGCCCATGCGGTGCGCGAGATGGTCGCCCGGGTCGTAGAAAAATGGGAGCGCATCGATGTGCTGGTCAACAACGCCGGGGTCTGGTTGCCGGCGCCGATCGACCGCTTTCCGCTCGAAACCTATCGCCGCACCCTGGCGATAAACCTCGATGGCGTGATTTTCTGCACCGAAGCGGTCGTGCCGCTGATGATCAAGCAGGGGGGAGGCCGGATCATCAATATCTCCTCGACCGCCGGACAGCGCGGCGAGCCAGTCTACTCCCCCTATGCAGCAAGCAAGGGGGCGGTGATCAGCCTGACCAAATCCCATGCCGTCGAACTGGCGCGCCACAACATCCAAGTCAACAGCGTTGCCCCCGGCTGGGTCGACACCGAGATGTCGGCGGCGGCGATCGCGAACGAGCATGAAACCATCCTGCGCACCATTCCGATGCGGCGCCCGGGCACGGCGGAGGAGATCGCCTGGCCGATCGTCTTTCTCGCCTCCGACGGTGCCAGTTATATCACCGGCGAGATCCTGAACGTCAACGGCGGTTCTGTGCTCTGCGGCTGAGCCGCCCTGCCCGCCCAATCCCGCTGCCGCCGCGGCCTTCGCTGAAGGCGGCAGCATGGCTTACGCATCCAGACCCGAATTTGCCGCAAACTCCTAAAAAAATCTTGCAATAAAGCAATTTTTTTGCTATTTTTATTAGCTGTATCATTTTGAGGAATCCGTTTGCGCATGTTCCAGGAATTGAGTGAAAAGCTTGAAGGTGTTCTGCGCAATCTGCGCGGTCAGGGCAAACTGACCGAAAAGAACATCGCCGAGAGCATGCGCGAAGTGCGCCGGGTGCTGCTGGAAGCCGACGTCAATTACAAGGTGGCCAAGCAGTTCATCGCCGAGGTGGAACAGCGCGCTCTCGGCCAGGAGGTGCTGCGCAGCATCACCCCCGGCCAGATGGTGGTCAAGATCATTTATGACGAGATGACCCGTCTGCTGGGCGAGAAAGAGGCGCCGCTGCAGTTCGGCAAGGCGCTGCCCGGTGTAATCCTGCTCGCCGGTTTGCAGGGTTCCGGCAAGACCACCTTTGCGGGTAAACTCGCCCGCCACCTGCGTAAAAAAGGCCGCAATCCCCTGATGATCGCGGCCGACATCTATCGGCCGGCGGCAGTCGAGCAGCTCAAGGTGCTTGGACGCAGCCTCAGTATTCCGGTCTATGCGGAAGAGAGCCGGGACGCGGCGGCGATCGCCGTGCATGGCCTCGACTATGCGCGCAAGAATCTGCTCGACACGGCCATTATCGACACCGCCGGCCGACTGCATATCGACGCCGAGATGATGGCGGAGGTTTCGCGCATCAAGGAAGCCACCGCCCCCGCGGAGATCCTATTCGTCGCCGACAGCATGACCGGCCAGGATGCCGTCACCACCGCCAGGGCGTTTCAGGAGCAGCTCGATTTCACCGGCGTGGTATTGACCAAGATGGATGGCGATGCCCGCGGCGGCGCTGCCCTTTCGATCCGGGCGGTCACCGGCAAGCCGATCAAGTTTGTCAGCGCCGGAGAAAAACTCGACGAGCTCGAGCCCTTTCACCCCGACCGGCTCGCCTCGCGGATCCTCGGTATGGGCGACGTCGTCAGCCTTGTCGAGAAGGCCCAGGAGGCCGTCGATCTCGAAAAGGCGGTCAAGCTCGAAAAAAAGCTGCGCCGGGCGGAGTTCAATCTGGAAGATTTTCTCGACCAGCTCCAGCAGCTCAAACGAATGGGGCCCCTGCAGGAGATCCTGACGATGATCCCGGGTGCTAATGCCCGGGCCTTCCGCGGGATACAGGTCGATGACCGGGCACTGGTGCGCGTCGAGGCGATCATTCGTTCCATGACGGTGCAAGAGCGCAACAACCCGAACATCATCAACGGCAGCCGGCGCAAGCGCATCGCGCGCGGCAGCGGCACCAGCGTTCAGGATGTCAACCGGGTGCTCAACCAGTTCAGTATGATCGTGAAAATGATGAAAACGATGAAGCATGGGGGCAGGGGCATGCGCCTGCCCATTGGATTTTAACCGAAGGAGAACACGTTGTCTGTAAAGTTGAGATTAAGCCGCATCGGTAAGAAGAAACAGCCCTATTACCGTATCGTCGCCATCGACTCCAAATCCTCACGTGATGGCTCTTATCTGGATAAAATCGGCCACTACAATCCCGTCACCCAGCCGGCCACGCTGACCATCGACCGGGCCAAAGCGCTGCAGTGGCTGAACAACGGCGCGATCCCTTCTGATACGGTTAACAGCCTGTTCCGCCGCCAGGGTATCCTGCACGAATGGGACCTGCGCAAACGCGGTATCAGCGACGAACAGGTCACCGAGGAAATGGGCAAGTGGCAGGATGCGCAGATTCAGCGCGGCAAGCGCGAAGAGGCTAAAAACGCCATGGCCAAACGCGAAACCGAAGCCCAGAAGCCGGCCAAATCCGCAGCGGGCGCCGAAATCAAGGCTACGGTGGGAACGCCGGCCCCCGCTGCCGAAGCCGAAGCTCCGGTGGAAGCGGCCGCCCCCGTTGCCGAGGCCGATATTGTGGTTGAAGAGAGTGCGCCGGCTGCCGCAGAGACGGCTTCCGACGCCGCAGAGAGCACTGAACCGAAGAGCGAAGCCTGAGCGACGACCATCCTCCATCGGACCTGGCCGCCTCCGGTGAGCGACGGCCCCGAACCCCGGCCTATGTCGTGGTCGGACGCATCACCCGACCGCACGGCGTGCGAGGCACCCTGCGCATCGCCCCGATGACCGACCATCCGGAGCGCTTCCGCCAGCTCAAACAGATCTGGCTGAGCCATAGCGAGACGGAGAGAACCCCCTTCTCCATCACTCGGGTGCAGATGCAGCCTGATGCAGTGCTTGTGACTCTGGCCGGAATCGATGACCGCGATGCTGCGGAACAATGGCGCGCCGCCTGGGTGGAGATTCCCGGTACTGAAGTGTTGCCTCTGCCGGAGGGCAAGCATTACCTTTTTGAGATCATCGGGGTCCAGGTGGTTACCGAGGATGGTGTGGCCCTGGGCCAGGTGGTGGATATCCTGCGCAACCCGGCCCACGATGTCTATGTGGTGCGCGGTGAGGAGCGCGAATATCTCATCCCGGCTGTTCCCGAGTTTATCCGCCAGATCGACAGCGAGACCGGCCTGATGATCGTCCACGTTGTGGATGGCTTGTTGGAATTGTAACGGAGTAACCGTGGAAATCCATGTCGTCGCCGCATTTCCCGGCTTGCTCGCAAGCCCGCTGGGCGACAGCATTCTCAAGCGGGCGCAGGCCAGGGATCTGGTGCAGATCTATTTTCACGATATTCGCACTTTCGCTACCGACAAGCACCAGCAGATCGATGATTATGGATTTGGCGGCGGACCGGGCATGATCCTCAAACCCGAACCCCTCTTCCGCTGCCTTGAACATCTCTTTGCAACTTATGCGTTGGAGGGGGTGCCGGTAACTCTGATGTCAGCCGCCGGCCAGCTCTTCACCCAGAAGCAGGCCATGATCCTATCCTTGCGGGAAAAGATGATCCTGCTCTGCGGACATTACAAGGGCATCGACGAGCGCGTCATCCAGACCTGGGTTTCCGAGGAGATCTCGATCGGAGATTACATCCTCACCGGCGGCGAGATTGCGGCCATGGTGATCATCGATGCCGTAGTGCGGCTGCTGCCTGGGGCGATCAGCGACATCGATTCGGCGGAGACCGACTCCTTCCAGTCCGGCCTTCTGGACCATCCGCACTATACGCGCCCGCAGAATTTTCGCGGCATGGAAGTACCTCCGGTGCTGCTCTCCGGCAACCATGCCGAAATCCGCAAGTGGCGTTTGCAGCATGCCCTGGATCGAACCAAAACGCTGCGACCGGATCTCTACGAAAAGTATAATCAGCAGGATTGAAATATAACCCTCGTAGTGAGGAGGAAGTCATCATGAATAAACTGGATCTTGTGGCAGCTTCGCAAATGAAAACCGACATTCCTGTGTTTCACCCGGGCGATACGGTCAATGTGCACGTCAAGGTAATCGAAGGCGATAAGGAGCGCATCCAGGTTTTCCAGGGTGTTGTGATTAACCGCAAGGGCGCCGGCATCAACGCCACCTTTACGGTGCGCAAGATTTCGGAAGGCATTGGTGTGGAGCGCATTTTCCCGCTGCATTCGCCGAACATAGCCAAGATCGAGAATGTGCGCGAAGGCAAAGTGCGCCGCGCCAAGCTCTATTATCTGCGCAATCTGCGCGGCAAAGCAGCCCGTATTGGCGAGAAACGCGCCCAGTAATCGGGTTCGCCACCGGTTCCGGACCGCCTTCCTCAGGGAGGGCGGTCTTTTTTTTGACCGGCCCCCGTGCCTGACCCGCAGCCCCCGCCTCTCGTCCCCACCCGGCTTCTCGCCGCCCACCAGCCCGGTTTCTCCGGCTGCTGCGGAAGGATTCAGAATAATCCTTGACCAGACAGGATAAAATTGTTATTTTTCTTTTTATAGACGCAGCAGGGCCTTAAAAATTGATAAGGAGTCTCCCGATGGTTGCATTGCACAAGCGTACACTGTACGAACTGTTGCGTACGGCAGTTGCCAACTTCCCCGAGGACGTGGCTCTCGCTTTTGTTGATGAAGAGCCCTTTCTTTTCACGCAGGTTGGCCATCATGTCATGAAGATGATAGCCGCGCTGCGGCAGCGGGGCATCGAGCCGGGAGACCGTATCGCTCTTTTAGGCGAAAACTCGCCTCGCTGGTGCATGGCCTACCTGGCGGTGACAGGAATGGGTGCGGTTATCGTGCCGATCCTCAACGATTTTCACAAGTCCGATATCCATCATATTATCCGGAATTCGGGCGCAAAGGGACTCTTCATTTCCAGCCGGCTGGTTCACAAGGTGGCCGAACTGAATCTGCGTTCTTTCGAGGTGGTGGTCGCGCTGGATGACCAGGATCTGGAGATCGACAGTGAGGAGTGCGAAAAGTTCAGCGATCTCATCGCCGGCAAGGAGCCGCGCAAGCGGAAAAAGGCGGCCAGACGCAATATTGAGCCGGAAGAAGAGGATCTGGCGGAGATTTTGTATACCTCCGGCACCATGGGGCACTCCAAGGGCGTCATGCTCAGCCATAAAAATATCATCTCGAATGCACAAGCAGCCACCGAGGCGATCCAGATCGATCATAACGACTGCCTGCTCTCGATCTTGCCGTTGCCGCATGCTTACCAGTGCACCTGCGGATTCATCGCCCCGTTCTCTCTGGGGGCTAAGGTCTATTTTTTCAAAGGATTGCCGACGGCTGCAACCCTGCTGCCCGCCATTCAAGCAGTGCAGCCGACTATCATTCTCTCCGTACCGCTGATCATGGACAAGATTTATAAAAAGAAGGTCCTCGGCGAGATCAACTCGCGTATGCTCTCCAAGACTCTGTACAATCTGGCACCAGCGAAAAAAGTGGTCCACCGCATCGCAGGCAAGCGGCTGCTGCAGGCCTTTGGCAGCCGCATGCGACTCATGGTTTTCGGCGGCGCGGCCACGCCTCCCGACCTTGAGGCCTTCCTCGGCGACGGAAAGTTCCCCTATACCACGGGATACGGTCTCACAGAATGCTCGCCGCTTTTAACCGTTAATCCGGTCGGCAGGGTCAAGCAGCAATCCGCCGGCAAGGCGGTTCCAGGTGTGTCTCTGCGCATTCTCGATGCGGACCCCCAAACCGGGATCGGCGAGATCGTCGCGCGCGGTCCCAACGTCATGAAGGGTTATTACCGCAACGAGGAAGCCACCCGCAATGCTTTCACCGAGGATGGCTGGCTGATCACCGGCGACCGCGGGGTGATCGATGCGGATGGCTATCTCTTCATCAAAGGGCGTTCCAAGAATATCATCGTCGGGCCGAGCGGCGAAAACATCTACCCCGAGGAGATCGAATTCCATCTCTCCGAATCCCCCTTTGTGCTCGAATCCCTGGTATACGAACAGGCGGGACGCATTGTAGCGCGCATCCACCTCGATATGGATGCGATGGAGGAGGCGTTTCATCTTTCCAAGCTCGATGGCTCGGAGGCCGCCAGGGTGGTGGCGCAGAAGCTGGAATCGATTCGGACGGAGGTCAATGCGCGGCTGGCTGCCTATTCCAGGATCCACCGGATTATTGAGCAGCCGGAGGAGTTTGAGAAAACGCCGACGAAAAAGATCAAGCGCTATCTCTATACCAATTAAGCATAAAAAAAAGGTGCGATGAAAATCGCACCTTTTTGCTATATTTGAGACCGGTGGGTGTGGCGCCTACTTGTGGTTCTGCACCATGTTTTTCAGCCCGTCCTCGAAAACCACCGAGATTTTGCTGGGATCAAGGATTTTGACCACAACACCCAGACCAAATTTGTCGTGCTGGATGACGTCATTTTCGGAATAGCCTTGCGACATCGAGTATGCAATCGCCTTCTCGGGATCGGCGGCCGTGAGCAGTTTGTTCCATTTTTTGGTTTCTCTGGCTTCCAGCGTCAGCTTGGCTTTTTTCGGCTTAACGACCTTGCCCGCCTTCTTGAGCAATTTGGATTCGGGCGATTTAAAGCGATGCAGGCTCTGACAGGTCTTGCACATTACGCGCACCATGTCCTGACTCTTGATCGCGACAACGACATGGACGGTAGCGGCTTTGCACTTGTTGCACAACGCCTCAACCTCGATGCCGATCTCCATCTTTTTTTTGCTGAGCATGGGTTATCCTTTTATGGAATGCACTTATTTCGGCCTTAAAGTAGGAATAATTTATGAAATAATCAAGGAATTACTTGGGCAGGATGGGGCTGCGCGCCGCGGGACCAGGGGGTGCAACACGGCGTGCTAGCGGTCTCGTGATCGTCGCAAAAGAAAAAGCTGTGGCCCGCGCGGAGGCGGGACACAGCTTTTTTGCATGCTCCTGAAATCAGGTCAAGGTTGATAAGGCGGCTGGTAACTGGCGGGCGGGCTTTTACGTTTGTTGCTGCTGCTCAGCCTGAAGAGTCCGACCAGGAGGAGCAGGATAAGAACGCCGCCGAGAATATAGAGCATCGTCCAGTTCGTCCGCTTTGGCACCTCGATCGGGACCGCCTTGATCGCCGCTTCGTAACTGGCCAGCAGGGCGGCCTGGTCCGGCGCAACATTGTTCTTGGCGAATATGCGGTTGTAATTGCGGATGCGGTCATAATCCTTCATCAGCTCTTTGTAACCCGCTGAGTCGACGATGGCGATGCCCTTGACGCGGCGGATCTCCGACTCGATCACTCCGCGAAAGACGTCGTCGACCTGGTTCTCGGAAAGAGCAACCCGGATGGGCTCCATCTCGGGACTGGCCTCGCCGGCCAGCATCTCCGAAATCGTGTTGATATAAGAGAGCCGCTCGGCATTAAGCTTGGCCATATCGGACTTGATCTTCTCGATCTCCTGCTTGGAGGCGGCAGCTGATTTCTGCATTTTGGTCAGGCGCGCCTCCGCCATTCGGAAGCGGTTGTCCACAGCAGCGAGCGAATCGGTGAGCACACCCACCATTTGCGAGAATTTGCCCGTCAGTTTTTCCATGATACCGGTGGAGGCCAATTTTTCGATCCGGGTCAACACCGGGGCCTTGAGCAGAGCCGCCTTATACTCGGGCGCCAGCTCGCGCGAGGCAAGGATCTCGTCACGTTTCCGCTGCAATTCCTCACTGGCATCGCGGGCTTGAGAATAATAGGTGGTCACGGCTTCCTGAGAAAGCCCGAGGTCGGGAAAGGTGAGGCCGCTCTGCGAGGAGTCATAGAGCTCATCCAGCGCCAACATGATGGCCGCCATATTCTGGCCATTGGTCTCCACTTCGGGCAGCAGCCGCTTCATAAACACCCCGTTGGGATCCAGTTTGGGATCGTTGCTGATCTCCGCCTTGGCGGCAGCGACCTTGTCCAGACTGCTCTGATAATCTGCGGAGCGAAGCGCCGCTTTGGCCTGCTCGTAAAGATCCTGGATATCCTGGGCATAAAGAACAGGTGCCAGCAACACCAGCAGCAGTGTCGCCCATCTATTTACACTCTTCATTCAAACCACCTTTCTGATTTATGAAAATTTCCTTGCCATTGAAGCGGAAACGGACACATGTCCTCTCTTCATCGCCATAGCGCGCCAGGCTGATATTCTTCAGTGTGTCGCTCTTGTCTTCGGGAGTTACATCGATCGCCTTGTACTTACCCGAAGCGCCATCGGTGGTGGGCTGGATCATCCAGAGATTTCGGAAATCCTCTGCACAAAGATAATACCGTCCGTAATTCTGGATCACCTTCACAGAGGTGATCGGGGCCGTTTCCTTTTTCAGGATCGGGCCGATAAAGAGCACACCGTTAAACTTGTCGCCGTCGCCCAGATAAATTGAACTGTCCGCTTCGACCTTTAGGTTCATGGCCACGGAATATTGATCAAACCGGACAAGCTGTTTGCTGCATCCGGCCATCAAGACCAGGACGATGAGCATCAGTGCTTTTTTCATTATTCCTCCATTGTTGGGTTATGTGCAGCGAATTATGCCGGACCAGGAGATGTGTGGAAGCAGGGGGAGGGGGCTATGGGGGCTGGTCGCATATCTCCCCCAAATGTATTCCTGAAGAGTAATATAACACAAATCGGGAGAATCGCAAGGAATAGTTGTACACTCGGAGGAGAAATGTCCAGTTTTTTGACATCGGTCACGGACGAACAGGACAAAAGGGCGGCTGCGGATATAGGCGCATCCAAACTCTAGCTGAATTACAAATTTGTACTTGAAAGAGCTCTCCATTCGACTCGAATCCGGGTGGGCGCGCGAGGCTGGCTGGCCGGGATGCATCGTCGCGGTCAGTCCAAATCCGGGTGGGCGCGAGAGGCTGGCTGTTCAGGCGGCACGGCCCGCTGTCGCGAGCCGGCCGCCTGCGTTCGGACTAGATCACCGCTTTGCTGATGGTGATGTTGCCGCCCGAGGTGCGCAAATAGAGCTCCGGCCCACCGCCGTTGATCTGACCGCGCAACGCCGTGTGGCCAAACTCGCCCTTGACCAATACGTCCACTTCACTACGAACGCGTCCGCCGCTCGTGCTGGCATTAAGGTCCACCTTGATGCCCGGGGCCAGACTGACGTTGACGCTGCCACCTGAGGTCGCGAGCCGGCAGGGAGCAGCGGGCTGACGGGTGATGTGCGCTGATATACTGCCGCCCGAGGTGGAGGCATCGATCTCGCCGGCAACCTCTTCGACGGTAATGCCGCCGCCGGAGGTCGAGGCTTGCACCCGCCCTTTGGCGGACTCGATGCGGATCGATCCGCCCGAGGTGGCGGCCAGGACATCACCGTCTACCCGGCCGATCGAGATGCTGCCTCCGGAGGTGGCGACATCAGCCTTGCCTTTGCAGCTCTCGAGGGTGATGCTGCCCCCTGAGGTATTGCCCTTCACCGGCCCGATGATCTTGCCGAAGCTCAGGCTGCCGCCCGAGGTTTTGCTGATCACTTCGCCCTCAAGCTCCGCGACCGAAATGGAACCCCCGGCGGTCTTCAAATTGACGTTAAAAGCCCGGGGAAGGGTGACGGTGAAGCGCAGTTTGAGGCGGCGGTTGCCCCACTTAAAAAAACGGTCGCGGTCGTAGCGAGCGCTGACGCGCACCTCGTTGCCGGTGGCGGTGAAATCGAGATGGAGATCCTTGAGAATGTTCTCCGCCGCCTTGTCTGTCGGAGCATCAATGGTTTCAAGGAGGGTGAGTTCAACCTGGTTGCCAGTGCCGCCGGTCACCTCAATGGTGCCGAGGTCGGCATCAATGTAGAGCCAGCCGCCGGGAGAGACTGGAAAGTTTTTTTGAACCGTGCGTTCGATATCCGCCCGGGCCTGTGCAGCCACCGCCAGGCCGATGCACGTAAATACGGCGATCAGTGTGTTGAATCCTTTACTATTCATGATGCCTCCTTTATTGACCTTTAGTGATGGTGATATCGCCGCCGGTTGTCTTCAGATAGATGCGGTCTCCGCCGCCGTTAATCTCTCCTTTACTACGTAGAATCCGATTGCTGGTTTCATCGGGCGGCAGCTTGGTCAAGGGAAAGTCGCTGTAGATGTCATTACGTTCATCCGGGTCGGCGCGCCGCTGCAGCCAGATTTCGGCTTCAAGGGTGGCTGGCAATTTGGCGGGCAGGGTGACGCGGATCTCCCCGCCCGTGGTTTCAGCCCTCAGAGAATGGGGGACGCGGAAATCCTTCAAGGTCATGATCGCCGTGATGTCGCCGCCCGAGCTGCGCAGCTCGGCGGCGGCGCGGAGGTCGCGGACTTGGATGTCGCCGCCGCTGGTGAAGGCGCGCAGGCTTTTACGGATCTCCTGACAATCGATATCGCCGCCCGATGTGGAGAGTTCGAGTTGCCCGGCGGATTTTTGCACCAGCAAATCACCGCCTGAGGTCTTGAGCGAGCCTTGCGCGCCGCTGAAATTGGTCAGGTTGATATCGCCGCCGGAGGTGGCCGCGGTGAAGGAACCGGCCATATCCTTCAGAACCATGTCCCCGCCGGAGGTGGCGAGGCCGAGACGCTGGGTCGCATTTTCCACAGAGACATCGCCTCCGGAGGTCTGGAGGTCGCCCTCGGCAAAAATCGCTGTGGCCACGACATCCCCTCCGGAGGTGGCAGCGCTGATCCGGCCGGAGATGGTTTCCAGATTCAAGTCTCCGCCGGAGGTCCTGGCTTCGATGGTGCCAGAAAGGGATGAGAGCACCACATCACCGCCGCTGGTGGCCATCTGCAGCCGGCCATCAACCTTGCTGACCTCAAGATCCCCGCCTGCTGTCTTGAGGTCCAGATTGAACTTTTGCGGGAGGGTGATTTCATAGAGATGCTCGCGCAGGCTGTGGCCGCTTTCCTCAGTACGGATGGTCAGAGTCGATCCCTCCTGGCTGTAGGAAGCGTTGAGCTTTTTCACAATCTCTTCCGCCTCAGCGCGGGTGAAAACCCTCATAGTGAGGGTTTCACGAACCTGCACACTCCCCTTCTCCCAGGAGGTGATGCGGATGTCGCCGCCCTCGACCTCCATGACGAGGTTGCCGCCGGGAGTGACGGTGAATTCCTTCTCGATGGTGCTGGTATACCGGCCCCGGCCACCCTCGATGGTCTGCGCCTTGAGCGGCACCATAAAGAGAGCGAGGAGGCCTGCAAGCACATACAGTTTCTGTCGCATGTCAATTCTCCTGACTGAGTTCCGCCGATCGTACCGGTGCGGCATCCATGGCTTGCTGCAGCGCTCTGGCTTTGACGCGCAAGGAGCTGCTGCTGTCTTTGGCAATGGTTTGCAGATAGGGCTCAATCTCCTGGCCGCCCGCATGGGCTGCAAGACCGTCAAAGGCCTCCAGGCGCAGGGCTGGGTTTTCGTCGTGAAGGACGATTTGCAGCAGCATTTTTTTGATGGCCTCATTGAGCGGCAGGGCGCGCAGCACGCGGATCGCCATCAGGCGCACTCCCTGGTTTTGCTCCTTGCTGAGCAGGAAATCGATAGCCTGGAGAAGCTCGTCATCGAGACTCTGCTGCTGTACCGCGATTGCCCCGGCGGCTTTGACAGCGTGCAGCCGCAATGCCGGATTGTCACTGTCGACCATCGCCCGGGCCAGCATCAGCTGCACCTGCGGCTGATCCCCCGTGCCCTGCAAGCGGACGCCATTCACCGTGCTGTATTCAATCTCGAATTGCCTGGTTGCCGGATCATAGCGTACGCGCTGAACCTTCAGCAGCTCCGGCTGCACGGTATGGTTGGCTGCGACCACCGGCTGGAAGCCGGTCAGCAGCGCTTGCAGGGTGGGATCGGGAGCTTGCGTCCGGATGCTGAAGCGGCCGATCAGAAAGCCGAACGCCACCAGCAGCATCGCAGCGAGGGCGGCATAAAGGGGCTGGAACGGCGTCATCCTGGGCAGAGAAGGCGCAACGTGCGTTTCCTGCAGCTGCGAATTGAGGGCGGCCATAAGCCGACTGCGTCGCGCAGAGACCGACGCCAATCCCTCATCCGGTTCGGGGGCCTCGGCCGCCAATCGAGCGATTTCGCCGATGCGCTCCGAGACCTCGCGGCAGGCGGGACATTGGGCCAGATGGCGCTCGACCTCGAGACGGGCGATTTCGTCAAGGGCATCGGCATGATAGAGGGTGATGGAAAGCTGCATTTTGGGGCATGGTTTCATGGCTGTGCTCGATTTTACCAAACCAACGGTATGGTGTCGCATCCATGGCTATGGTGCATAGATCCGCTGCATCCTTCTCCTGATGTGATGCATCGCCCGGAAGAGGTCGCTCTTGATGGTGCCCTCAGCCTTGCCGAGAATCACCGCCACCTCATGGATGCTGCATCCCTGAACATACTTGAGAACGAAGGCCGCACGCTGGCCGCCGGGGAGTGCTTCCAGGGCGCGCTGCAGGTGGTCCCACATCTCCTGACGCAGTGCCTGCTGATCCGGCAGGGGATCGGGGCTGGACAGCTCGGGTGCGGATTCCGCCTCCCCGGGGGGATCGGTGTGGAACGAAACCCGGCGTTTCCAACGCCCCTTGCGGCGGAGGCTGAAACACTGGCGGACGGCGATGCGGGTCAGCCAGGTCCGGAAACTGCTCTCTTCGCGAAAGCCGGCCAATCCGGCATAGGCCTTAATGAAGGTCTCCTGCCAGAGATCCTCGGCATCCTCCCGCGGGGCTAGGGAACGGATTAGCCGCATGATATAGGCGTCATGACGATTTACGAGTTCCCCGAACGCCGGCAGATCGCCTGATTGCGCGCGGATGATCCAGTCTCTTTCGCGAGGCTCCATGGGTTTCCCTGGTTTTGACAGTCATTGAATTAGACGCAACGACGGGGGAAAAAGTTTACATTGAAAGGAAGAATGCCTAGAAAAAGGAGGGAAAAATAAGCGCGCCGCAGGATCACCTCGAAGAGGTTATGCCTGGGGCGCGCAAGAGGTGATATGGGTCTGTGGCCAAGCCCGGGAGGAAAGAGTGCGTGTCATGCAGCATCAGGAAAGGAGGGTGCGTCAAATCTCGTCATCGACATAGGCCCATTCTTCATTCCTGGCATCGTCATAAATGATTTCGCCGCGCTCGGCGCGCTTCTCGACGCGGGCGTATTCGGCGAGAATCTCTTGTTCCAGCTTGGTGCGAAACTCTTTGGTGATAGGGTGGGCGATATCACGCTGCATGCCATCCTCCGACTTGCGCGAGGGCATGCACAAGAGCACGCCTTTTTTACTCTGGATGATCTTCAAGCCCTTGACGGCGAACTGGTTGTCGAAGGTGACGTTGACAAAGGCTTTTAGCTTGCTCTCATTTCGTAACCTGATGCTGATCTCTGTGATCTCCATTGATGGCCTCACACCCTGAGTTGTTTAGCTGGACGTTTTTCCATTTTTCTATTCATACCAACAGTATCGAATTTTTGCGGGACCGATTCGCTAAAATATTTGGATTTTCTTCAGTTTTTTTAGTGCATATATACAATATAAAAACAATAGGATGCCTGCTCCACTTAACCAGAGGCCGTCCTTGAAGAAAATTTCGTTCTCGCCGGCCAAAAAGGGGATCTGGCCGAGCATCCACAAGCCGAAAAAGAGGGTGATCGCCGCAGCGGCTGCACCGGTGATCGCCATCACCTCCTGCACCGTGAGCGCGATGCGCAGCCGTTCCGGGATGCGCGGCGCATAACGAATGAAGAGCAGTGCGAGCACAAGCCAGGCCAGCCAACTGAGCACCTGTGCGAAGTGCAGCGAGCGGAAATAGTCGAGCAGGGTAATGAAAGGGCTGATCCAAGCAAGGCCTGGCGCTATCGGCTGGCGGTCGCGATAGAGCAGAATCTGCAAGCGGGACTGATCGTGGCCGCGCAGCAGATTGAGGACCGTTTCGACGCGCGCCGTCGGTCCCAGCTGGCGCCATCCGGGTAGGTGCAGGGCATTCCAGGCGAAGCAGGCCGGCCCGTAGCCGTGATAATCGGCATTCCCGGTCAGCAGCAGGCCGTGCTCCGCCGCAGACTGGCGTAGCGGGTGCAGATAGCGTTCCGGATAAAAGATGCCTTCAGCCTGGTTGGCGATCTCAAAGCCGTCCACACCCATGGCGATATAGTCAGCCAGTGGCCTGGTGTTGCGCTGGGGCGAGAACCAATGGGCCAGCAGGGCGACGCCGCCCTGGGCATGGGCTGAGTCGATCGCGGCCTGATCCGAATAGTCCTTAGAATGAAAATCGCGGGTCAAGCCGAGCAGCAGCAGATGATTGCTCCCGGAGTATTCCTCGCCGGTGATGATCAGCGGCTCGCCTTCCAGCCTGCCTGCGCGCTGCTCCGCCACCAGGTTGAGGGTTCGCGTGTGGGTGTTGTGTTCGGTCAGGAAAAAGGCGTCAAAGCCGTTGCGTTTATGCCAGCGGAGCAGCCGCAGCGGCGAGATCAGCCCGTCGTGGCTGTAATAGGAGTGGCTGTGAAAATTGACCAGGACTATATCCTCGCCATGCCCTGTGATGGTGTTGTCCGGCAGGGGGGAGAAAAGGAAGATAAGCAGCACACCGACAACGAGGATGAACGTCACCGGCAGCCAAAAAAGCCCTTTGCGCAGGCCATTGGCGAGGGCGTCCGCCGGGCGCAGGCCACTCTGCAACGCTTTGATGGCATGCGCCGACAGGATGGCGGCGCAGAGCCAGAAGAGCAGCCAGAGGACCAGTGGCAGCGGCGTGTCCGCCCGGCTGAAAAAGAAGAGCGGGCCGAGGAGAGGCTCAAACAAGAGATGCAGCCTCGGGATATGGACGGAATAGCCTGCCGCCGGCTGCTGGGTCAGGGCATCCTCGATCCACGGCGGATTGGGCAGCCACAGCGAGGTGGAGAGCAGCGCCAGCAGGGCTGCCAGGATCCACAGGGTTCTTCGGCTGTTGCGTTTCATGCGGCCTGCCATTCTTCTTTGGGGGGATTGAAATAGCCGAAGCGGATCCAGGGAGCCTTGGTCCGGATTTGCTCCATCCAGGAGAGGATGCCGACGGCGTGCGGGGCGGCGGGACCGAGTCCGAGGGCGTCGCAGTACCACTCGGGATCGATATTGAGGTTGCGCATCTGGATATAGTCGATTTTATGGTCCCGAACCAGATCGATCAGAGCCGCGATCTCTTCGCGATCATCAGTGAAACCGGGGAAGATGAAGTAATTGAGCGAAATCCAGCGCTTGTGGCGGCGGGCGATGCGGAGGCTCTCGGCTACCTCCGGCCAATCGTAGCCTGCCGGCCGGTAATAAGCGCGGTAATAATCGGGCCGCGCGCTGTTGAGGCTCACGCGCAGGCTGTCGAGTCCCGCCACGCAAAGCCGGTCGATGACCTCCGGCCGCGAAGCATTGGTGTTGAGGTTGATGGTGCCGCTCGCCGTACGACTGCGGATGAGACGAATGGCCGCTTCGAGCAGTTCGCCCTGGAGCAGGGGTTCGCCCTCGCAGCCCTGGCCGAAGCTGACCACTGGACGCGGAGCGGTCTCCAGGTGAGGCACTGTGTATTCGGCGATCTCCTCCGGTGTCGGCACGAAGCGGATTCGCTGCTGGGTCTCGGGGACGCAGGTGCCGTTCTGTTTGGAGATGCAGCCGACACAGCGGGCATTGCAGGCGGGGCTGGTTGGAATAGGGGCTTCCCATCGCCCCAGGGCGAGATTCTGCGCCGCCGGGCAGGCGTAGCGGCGGACGCAATTTTCGACCAGATGCTCGACCAGCCGGTTTCCGGGGAAGCGGGCAAGGAGTGCAGCCGCTTGCTGCTCGATCAGCCGGCCATTGAAATAGGCCGGGTCCTGGCGGATATCGGAATCGACCCGCACGCCGGCGGTGATGAACTGCTCGCCTCGCCAACCTACAGCGCTGTAGGCGAATAGCGGCAGCGGTTCGGCCCCGGGCGGACTCTGATAAGCAGCCAGGAGGATCTGGGTATAGGCCGGGGCGATGAAGGCTCCGACGGCAAACACCGGCTGTCCCTCGAATTCATCGAGCACGAGGAATTGGTCCTGGCTGCGGTCATACCCTATGGGCCGGCGCTGCGGCAATTGAAAGAGGGCACTACCGAAAGGGAGGGGGATCAACTCGGCAGGGTCCGGCAGACGCTGCTCGCGCAGACGCATGCCCGCCATTTCGAGGCCGGGGATCTCGAAAATTTGCCCAGCGGCACCGCTGACGACCAGCCAGGGCAACCGGGTATTCGATATGGAGTGCTGCATCGACCAACTGCTCAAGGAGGTTCACCGCCCATCCGCAGCGCCACAAGGAGGCGCCTTCTTCAATCCCATATCCTGCGAAGTAGACAAAATGTGCAACTTGATATGTACGCTTCAGCCGGGCTGCACGTCAGCCCGTTTTTCCCCGGGTGCTTATGAAGAAACATAGTGAATAATTAATTATTTTCAAAGACAAATTATGGACAATTCGTTCAGGCCGGTCACGGGGTCCTTCCATGTGCCCGCCCCGAGTTGTAGGTGGCCATCCGACCGGTTATTGTGCCTGCCACAAGTCAACAGGCGCTCTGCACGCTATTATTCAGCCTGTATGATCAGCCCTTGAATAGGGCGAGAATTTTTAAAGCATTCTTGTTGTAGATTTTTTCGAGCACTTCGTCGGGCAGATAGAGTCCATAGATCATCCATCGTCCCTGCAGCTTGTGAGCTGGAGTTGGATCGATATATTCGTCATCGGTTTCCAGAAAGCGGAAATAGAGCCGGTAGGCTTCCGCATTACAGGGCGTATCCGTGCCGAAGAGGATGCGGTCCTGATACTTGATAAAGAACCGGCGGGCGGAATAGGGCTGTCTGCCTAGCTCGCTGATCCGGGCATCGATGTCCACATAAAAATTGGGATAGGCATCGAGCCACTGCGCTACGGTCTCCAGCTCTTCGGGGAGGTTGCCAAAGTGCGCGCCGATGAAGATCGTTTCGGGATGTCTCGCAATCACCCGATTGCGAGCGGCAAGTATCTCCTCTTTTTTGGGAAAATCGCCGCCGTAGAACGACCATTCCGGATTCATGTGCAGCTCATCATAGCGTTCATTGTACTGGTCGACCGGGGTAAAAAAGGCCTTGGGATCGGTGACGTGGATTTCCACCGGGATGCCCAGCTCACCGCATTTTGCCCAAATGGGATCAATGCGGGGATCATCAACGCGGATGTACTGACCGGATTTATCCTTGAACCCAAGCCCCAGGCTCTTGGCAATCTTCAAGCCCCTGCACCCCATTTTAACCGCCTCTTCCAGTCTTGCGGCCTCTCTTGCACCGAAATTTTCCTCATCGATGCGGCTAAAGTCCGGCCTGAAGAAGAGGAGGAAGCGCTCCTTTGCAGCCTCCCGCGATACCTGCAGATGTTTTATGAAAAAATCATCTTTGGAATTAGCATCCAGGCTGACACATTTCCAGACCCCGGCCTTGTCCATCTCCTCGAGATACCTGGCGGTATTCTCCAGTTTTCCCAAATGATTGTGGATGTCGATCACCGGAAACCGGGCTTTTTCTATCCGCGTCTCCTTGACTTTCAACTGACTGACCGGTTTCCAGTCCGCCAGCTTTAAATCCCCACTCTGTGCCTGAGCAAGGACTGCGAACAAGCCCGTCATTAATAAAAAAGCCAAGCTGATGAAGCGTCTCATATCGATCCTCCTGTTACGGTTCCTGCCCGGAGGCCCACCTAGCGGCGGAGTGATGGGCCGGGTTCACCCGGCGGCATGTCACTCCAGGACCAGCCTCCCGAAGGCAGCGGGTTTGTGGAAGCGTGCGCCGGTGGGCGACCAGGCATAGCCGGTGGCCGCTCTGCCCCGGCTTTTGTCAAGGCGGAAGAAATTGACTTTGATCTTTGTCGCTGTGTCAATCCGGTTATTCCTCGCGGTGGCCAGATCGCGAAAAGGGAGCGCCATTTCGACGGTCCAGCTGCTGTCCCGGTCCGCGCGGGCATTCAGCGTTCCGGCGACGTGGACCGCCGTCCGGATGCCGGGCAGATCGAACGCGCAAGTCGCTGCGACATCGATCTGCTGCGGATCGACGATATAGCTGTCAAACAGCAAATTGGCGGGTGAGACCTCGATCTCGATATAGTCGTCCGGCTGATCATCCGTATCGATAAAGACCTCGACGGCCTCCTCTTCCCACAGATGATCGTCCCGCTTCTGGAAGCTGGTCCAGATATCCGGATCGTTGCAGATGAAGGCGATATAGAGGGTGCTGTCATCATGGCAAGTAAACACACGCGTGGCGACACTGGAATCGGTGACGGCGGTTCCCGATCGATTCTCACGAAGCATAACCGGCCGGGCCTGGTTCCAGACGGTTTCTTCCAGGACCCCATCAATACGGAGGCTCACCGAGGTGCGGACCGCCGTGATGACGGGCCCGGTGCCATGCTGCCGTGCGCAAAGGATCAGGAGTCCCGGCCCGGCGTACAACATCAGGAGTCCGGCGAGGCGGACCATCTTCAGGTGCCGTGTTTTCACTTGCTGCCCTTCTCGCTGTCAAAGGGATTTGAGTATCCGGTGTCTGCAAAATTATTCAGCTGGATGGTCTGGACGCCGTGATTCTGATTCGCTTAGTGAATTTTGCGGGTCAGAACCTTCCAGTAGGTTCAGGATTCCATGCTGCATGGCTGCTGCCAGGCTGATGAACAGGATCACCGGCTATTCCAGCCACAAACTCATGCGCAACACATCGTGGTAGACGCCGTCGATGACCACCTCATTATGTAGAATTCCTTCGATGCTGAATCCGAGTTCTTCATTGAGACGGATGTTGCGGATGTTGGTATTGACCGTGTGCAGGTAGATCTTTTTCAACCCTAGGCCGAAGAGGCCGTATTCGACCCAAAGCCGTGTGGCCAGCTTGGCGTAGCCCTTGCCGCGGTAGGCCGGGTCGCCGATGATCTTGCGCAATTCCGCCTTTTTAGCTCGCAGGTCATGTTCAAGGTAGGCCACGGCGCCGATGGGCAATCCGTCCGGGAGGGTAATCACGCCAATGCTGTTGGAAGGATCGTTGACCAGGTCATCAAATTTCGCCTGGCGCAGGCTCAAGCGCGACATCAGAAAGTAGCGGCCCGCCTCCTCCTCGAGCCATGGGGCAAAAAAAGACTGGTCACTGGCCTGGTCATAGTCGCGAATGGTGATCTGGGGGGTACGGATGGGCAGCCGGGCGTAGTGTGGCTCACCCGTGCGCGACCAGTGCAGGGCGCTGAATTTCTGCGCGTTCGTCTGGTCATTTTTCAGGATAAGATCCAGAATCGCATTGACGAACCGCAAGCAATCCGCGTCGCTGAATCCGTACATCCGCGCTTCCTTGTGGAAGTTGCGTGCGAAGGCTTCGATGGTGTTGTCCGGGATTTCCGATGAACCCACAATCCGCTCCCTGTTGAGGATCCAAACCTTACAGGCAATTTAGTAAGTCCAATTGAATATTCAAACCTATTATTGCCTTGGGCCGATTTCGGCACCTATTTTCTTCTTGTCCTGCAACAGGAAATCTGCTATATTTTTCGGTCCTATTTGCTGGAGCAATGATGAGCCCTCAACAAAATGTGAGCGGTCCCGGGATACGGGTCGGTTTGGAGCGCGCTTTTTCCAAAAAGGGCGTCGGCTCCCGCGCTCAGGCGCGGGAGTGGATTCTGGCCGGACGGGTCAAGGTGAACGGCCGGGTGGAACGCTTCGTCTATGCCTGGGTCGATCTCGAGAAGGATGTCATCACCCTGGATGACAGGCCGCTTAGGTCGCCGGAGGAGAAACTCTACTACCTCTTCCACAAGCCCGCCGGTTTTCTCACCACCCGCACCGATCCGGAAAGCCGCGCAACCGTCTATGACCTCCTGCCCGATTTTGCAACATGGATCTTTCCTGCGGGGCGGCTCGACATGGAGAGCGAGGGCGCCCTCTTCCTGACCAACGATGGTCCGATGTCCAGCTGGCTGCTCTCCCCTGAGAGCGGTATTGAAAAGTGTTATCGGGTGCGCCTGCATCGCTCCCTGCAGGAGGCCGACCGGCGCGCGCTCGCGGCGGGGATCGATCTCCAGGGATACCGGACGCGCCCCGCGCAGATCCGGGTGCTGCCCGGGGAAAAACCGGGCCACTGGGCGGAGATTGTCATTCACGAAGGCAAGAACCGGCAGGTGCGGCGGATGTTCGCGGCGCGGGGTTACGAGGTGCTGCGGCTGATCCGCATCCGCATCGGCCCTCTGGAGCTCGGCGGCCTGCCTTCCGGTACCTGGCGGCCGCTAACGGCAGATGAACTCACCGCGCTGCGGGCGCTGCAGAAATCCGGGCAAAATTGAACGGCACGTGGTTAATACCCAGCTACATTCTCTTTCAGAGCATATCCTTAAATGCCCCATCGATCAGAACTATAAATTGGAGTATCGCTGCCATGCCCAATCCTGGTCGGCTAATACAGCGGATATGGTAGTTAATGAAAGCCGGGGTAGTGAGATAATTCTTTTAAGGATTTTGATAAGGGAGGCTCTTTTCGACCTGCAGACTTTTGGTGAGCTTGCCCTTGCGGGCAATACTGGAAACCGATGAGTTCAGAGGGCTGTATTTCAGGGCATCCGTTGCGGACTTTATAGTGACAGGATCAAGAATACTCATATCGGAGCGCAGTCGTTCCACATCACTAACGATTTGCATTGTATTTTGGCGATGGCGTGTGAATACAATCACATCAACCCTTTCCTCGAGAATCTCTATGCCGCTGCCGCTATTCCCAAATTGCGATGATTTCTTCCAAGTCCGGCGATGAATGATACACGCTTGAAGTCTTAAAAGTCCTTATCCCTTCCATTTTTTCAACAGCCTCAATCTTCCTGCGTTGCTCTGCCTTCTTACCAAATGCAGGCTGTCCTGGTTTCCAGCCGGTCCACCTTTCTGAACGGAAAAGGGACAGGGTATCACGATTGCAGCATCGGCTGAATGAGAATATCCTTTTCCTCCTGTTATTTCAGTCTACCCGCCATGCTTTCCCAGGTGAATCCCTTCTCATGGATGGCCAGGATGCCCGCATTCTCACCGGCGTAGGAACCACATTCATCTGCGTTGACCCAGCCGCCGGTATTGAGGATCGGGAAGCTGGCATTCCGCACCATGACCGCATTTTTGCCGCTGATATCGGTGACTGGGCGGTGAGTGTGGGCAAAGACGAAGATGAAGGGAACGGGAAGATCACTTTCACAGATCAGATGTAATTCCCTGATCATTTCCTTAGTATAGCGCTGCAGCAGGTATTTATCGATATAACTCTGGATGCTCTGCTGCAGCTCGCCGGTCAACGGTTGTCCCAGCAGCCCACTCTTGCGTTCAAGCGGTACCTTTTTAAGCATGAGCTTGAAGCCCAACTTGAGCATACAGGAATAGAAGCGGTTTAGTTTGAGCTTTGTCTTCATATTGGTCTGGATTTCGTTTGTTACGGCCTTTATATGTTCTCTGGCTTCTTTGCCGCCCTTCTCATAATGTTCGAGCAGCTTCAGAACGGTATCTGAGAATCTGCCGGCATGCCCGAGATGATAGTCAAAGGCCTCGAGCCAGATATTGTTAAAGGCCTCCAGTTCTTCCAGATGAGCGGGCTCGATTACCAGATCCACCGGTCGGAAGCGGTCTTCGAGAAAGTGGCCGTGGGTAAAGAGATAATTTTTCCCGTCGGCCTGATTCCTGATGAGATGATGGGGATATTTTACAATGAATTCCGGCATCGGATAATTCGGTGGCCAAAGTTCGGCCAGGGAAATAGTGCAGGTCTGGCGGTTTGATCGGCTTGAATACCGCATGTCGACGTGAAAATCGGGATAGGTCCTGCTGTCGGCTCCTTCGGGCAGATGCATGATCGTTTTTTCGTAGACCTGTTCAGAAAGATAGCGCCAATAGTGATGATCATGGTTGCCCGGAATGTAAACGAGCCTCTGAAAGGGGCCTGCCTGTGCGAGTGTGCTGAAAAAGGCTCTCACGTCAGGATAGATGCGTTTGATGTCGATCAGGGACAACTCCATAAAGTCGCCATTGATAACAACCTCATCCTGGGGTCCCAATCTACGCAGCACAGCGGCCAATTCGGCTTGATTGTAGGCGTACTGAGCGTTGCCGATATGGAGATAGCTCGTCGGTCGTCCAAGGTGCAAGTCCGACATCACGATTGCATTTTTTACTGTGCTCATGCGGCCTCCGCATCTTTTCGATTTCTACGGCACTGCTCGGTGAGGCAGGTACAGCCTCAATTGTACTTTATCCGGGCAAAGAGCGTCGAGGCGTTGGTATAGATGCACGGATCGAATTTCATCTTCTCGATGATCCTGTAATTCTTATCGAGGGGATTTTTGATTCGCCCCAGCTCTCGGAGGAACTTGAACCAGGTGATCACATTAATTCTGCTGTGGTAGCTCAGTCCGGAAATGGGGATGGGGTAGTCGCTGCCATAAAGGATTCGCTGGGCCGGTATGGTTTTCTGGATTGTTTCTACATAGGTTGAGCGCATGGGACCGGTGATGGCCGAGAGATCGGCGTACAATCTCCAGCCATACTTCCCGGCTTCCTCGAAAAGCTTAAGGCTGTCTTCGTAATCATCCAGATAGGGTTTGTCGAATTTGTTTAAGTAGGGCAAGGCACAGTGGGCGATAATGCCAGTGACACCCAGTTCCAGTGCCTTGCGGAGATATTTGGGATTGTTATATTTATTATATTCTTGATTGGAAGAGGGGATGGCGTACTCGGGCCCGGCGTGTGTTAGCAAGGGGAGGTCGTGCTCGGCTAGCTTTTGATAAAAGGGAAGGCATAGGTCATGATCGGGCTTGATCATCTGCGAAGAGGGGATCCACTTGCACAGCACCGCACGGTTAGCCAGGCAAAAATCGAGCTCCTCGCGCCAATCCTTGCGGTAAGGATGGACAGAAGCCCCGAAGAGAACCCGGTCATTTTCTTGTGCCATCTGGGCCAGATAGCGGTTGGGAGTATGGAGGTGGGTCCACTCCGGATGCACCATGCCCTTCTCGTCGTACACCTGATCCATGCCGAGCAATATGCACTTGCCCACCTGTTTGGATTTGTTGATCACCGCCAGAATCTGCTTTTCCACCCTCGTGATATTCACCTTTTTGAATAGTGATTTGGTCAGCAACAGCATCGCGTAATAGGCGGCGGTCTTGGTGAACGCTTCGGACCAGTAGCACCCACTGACTTCATCTTCGGGTGCACCGAAATGGATATGGACGTCGATTATATTGTCATTCATGGTCATCTCCATATGCCAAGTTCTAGATATAAAAATAATAGGGATAGAAATTACAATCAGCGCATGCCAGAGGAAGGCTCAATTCTTTGTCACGTCGATCAACTGCCCTGCAGAATAGAGCGGCTGCAGGGCTGGAAGCAGGGATAGAACAGAATCCAGTGAAAAGTGCTCCGGGAAATAAATAGGGTGTGGGGCGGCGAAAACCTTTATCATATCCGATGCCCGTTCACGTCCACTTGGCAGGTCAAGAATCGCCATGTTTTCGGCTGCGGAATGGGCCAGAACCTTCTCAGTGTGATCAAAGTAGGACAAACCGGTGATGGAACCGTCATCACCCAGATCCATAACAACATAATAATAGTCCACATCAGAAGAATTTTCAATCCTGACCCTGACCACCTCAGCCTCCTTGAACAGATGGGGCATCCTTTCTCCGGGCTCCTGTGCGCTCGCCGGGCTCGGTTTGCTCGCCGAAACGGCTAGCTTTAGGAAAGGTGAGGGGCTGTTTAAATAGAACATCTTAAACCAAGAATCCCATTGGCGATCTACTTTCTTGCTGTTTGCCAACCTGTCCTGAATGGTTACGGCGATCGCATCCAGTCTGTCTCTGCGATCCTGTTTCTCGAGACGGAAAACCTGCATGACCAGGGCAGCCGCTGCGGCGTTGGCGACCGATGCGTCGACATCATTCAGACAAGCGACCACTGCATCGACAGCCCGATCGTCATCCCACGCACCCAAGATGGTGGCGATTTGGGATCGCACAACGCTGCTGGGATCCTGTCCATGTTGCAGTAAAGATACCAACGCCGACGGAGTGGCCAATGCCCCGAGCACAATCGCAGTACCCTGACGGACAAGAAAATTATCATCCTGCAGTCCCGTGCTGATCAGGCCGAAGGACCGCTCATCCCGGAACTGTGATAATCCCGCAATTGCGGCCTGCCGGACAGCATATTCATCATCAGCCAATCTTCTTATCAGATGCGGAATCGCTTCAGTATTTTGCAGCTCTGCCAATTTGCGAATCGCCTCGATGCGCATATTGGGTGAGGACGAATTCAGGGCCTCTACCAGGACATTTTTCTTCGGCGCCGATTTAATTTTCTCGAGCGCCTCCCCGGCGGCGGCGCGCACATACATGTTGTCATCATTCAAACGCGAGATCAGAGGATCGATTGCTTTGGCATCTCCGATTTGCCCCAGCGCAATGACCGCCGCGCGGCGCACCTCTGCATCCTGGTCGCTCAGAAGCTGGATGAGTTTCTTGGCAGCTTTGCCGCTTTGCAGATTTCCCAACGATTCCGCCGCTGATCGCCTGATATCACGGCTGTCATCATCAAGCCCTTTGATAAGCTGGTCTTCAGCAGTTTTTGCTCCGATCTGTCCCAGTGCGATGGCCGCTGCGGCACGAACGCTACGGGACACATCCTTTTGTAATGCCCTTAACAAGATTTCTTCTACGATAGCACGGTACTCCTCCTTGAACAATTGCCCGAGTTTGAAGGCGATATTCTGCCGGATGCGCTCATCCCGTTCCCGCTTAAACTGCTCGATCATCGGCGGGATAGCAATTTGGTAGTTGATGAGACTAAATGTATTGATGACCTCGTTGCGTATATCAGGAGCGGGATCACGCAGCAACTGGAACAGAATTTCTTCCTTCTGTGCATTTTCAAGTTGGGCAAAGGGAAACAATTCCAGGGCGGTCAACCGGACAGCTGCGTTTTGATCGGATCGGATGATTTCGAGAATGTGCGGATATGAATTCGCGTCCCCCAGGCTGAGCAGCGTGCGGATGACCAGGATTCTGATATCCGGATTTTCATCGCCGAGCGTGTTCCGTATGACCTCGAGGGCATCGCGATCGGGTACGGCGGCTAGGGCTCTGATGCAGGACTCCTTGATCTTAACGGAATTGGAGGTTTGCAGGAGGCGGGTGATGATATCCATGGAAGCTCCGTCCCTGAGCTGCCCCAACGCTTGGATACTCCGGGAGCGCAGCGATTCGTCGGCTTTGACATCCCGCGCGAGCGGCTGGAGAATCTCCCGGAGTTGTGCAACTGACGCTCTTTTCGAGTCTTCAGGCATCCTCTGCCAGGAGGTCAACAGTTCATCTATGGCGCGTAAGCGATTTTGGCTGCCATTCGCCGGATCGGTTATCTGTTGAATGAGATCCGGATTTAATTCGGAAATCTCGGCGGCAAAGCGGAATTCCATTGATGGATCAACATAAGGCATATACAAGGGGAAAGAGGCCTGTGGCTGCTGCCGGCGCAAATAGGAAACCAGATTGGAGATCTTAATGCAGCCGCTTGCATCGGCAGCTTCTCCCCTGATGGCCGCCAGAAAAGTCGAACCTGGATTTTTCTCAAGCTCTCTGTTGGCGCATAGACTCAACATGGGAAAGGGAATCCTGCCCGGCCCTCTCGCAATAATCTGCCTGATATCGGTCGAGAACCACCTCGTTGTTAATTCAAAGCATCCAGCAAAAACTGCAAAGGATGAGCGCGCCCGGATGGAAGAGAACACTTTTTCGATCTGTGAAAAGGGAATGCCGCCTCGATCTGAACCGGATGTCACCAGAACCGGTTCCTTAAAATATGGGCTGACCGGTAGGGCAAAATAGGCATAAAAAGTATCGTGAGAATTGATCTCGTCGATCAGGCGGAAAAACGTGGTGTTGATGGTTCTGCTATCTGCATTTTCATCATATAGTTCAATCAAGTGCTCAGCATCATAACCATAACGGGATCGCAGAACCGCCGCGATCTCCCGTGCAATCCCGACGCTGTTCCCGGCAGATGAACCCGGCGCATCGACCGCAATGATCAGCGCCCATTTGGCCGGCCTCACCAACGTCATTTTTTGATTGGCAATGAGACTAGAATAGGCGGAATCGCCGATGGACAGGACAGTGAGTAAAAAAAACAGCAATAAGGTCCGTCTATTGGTAACAGTGGGGTTATTCATATCTGCACCTTTTTGTTAGGTCTATTAAGATCAGCAATATCTTCGGGAAAAGTTACATAGCTTATTGTATCGCCTTGCAGGCTTCGTTAAGATCGCCTGCCCTGAATTCCTCCGGCCGCTCCTCGTTCTCCATATCCGCCTGGATATTTTCAAAAAGTCTTTTACTTTGTTCGTCCATCGCGGTATTCGAGGCCACGCTTTCTTTCCACATCACCAATATGCTTCTGCAATTAAGCTTGCTGGCATGTTCGACCCATCCGCGCTGGTACCAGCGGTTCAACTTTTCAATGTAACGGTTGTATTTCGCCTCGACCTCCGTCACATTGATGGGGAGATTATTGACGAGAATCCATTTGGTCAAATCAATGCCTTCTGTAGCCTCGGTGATATCCTGGACCAGACTGGGCGAGATTTGCCGGGCGAATTTCGGGACACTATCCGCTAAATAGGCCTTGAATTCATCTATCGAGAGTTGTGCGTCATTGTTGCTGTCCGCGACGCGGGATTTAAAAGCCTGCAGGATTGCATAGGTAAAAACACCATGCTTGAATATATCAGATTCCATGGCTTCAGCCCTGGAGGCTGCGATGGCTACCATCCCTTGCGCACCGCTTTGGATTTGGCTCTTGATCTCAGCCAGGGGAATGACATTGCGCGAGATGGCCAGATCGGACGCTGCACTTCTACTTCCTCCTGGAGCACCTGTTCCTGCGGCACGATTGGAGGCTTCACTGGAGAGGGCGGAGGGGACAAGCCGCACCAGATCGCCGCCGAAGCAATTGTCGAGCAGGATCAGCTTGCGCTTGGCCCTGATATCACGCAGATAATCAAGTAAATGCTCGAAACGAATCCCGTCCGCGTCCAGACAGTGGAGCTGGGCATCATAGGTGAGCCAATAGGTTTTGTTATTGAAGATCTGATTGCGGATGCCGTGGCCGGAGAAGAAAAGCAGAAAAATATCATCCTCGGTCAACATAAAGGCATGTCGATTCAGCTCAGTGACGATATCCTCCCGCTTTGCATCATCATTACGCAGGCAGACCACATGGAAGCCGTTCTCCCGCAACACCGTAGCGAGTGAATCAACATCGCTGACCGCGAAATGAAGCTGCTGGATGCCTTGGGCTGTATTGCGATAATTGTCCACGCCGATAAGCAGTGCATACTTTTGGGAGACAAGCTGGCTGGAGGCGGTCGCGGGCGGCATGAAGACAACTGCAATAGCCGTCAATAATAGGGCTAATTGCTTGATAAAAATCATTATACGAGCCTCCTCTTACAAAAAACGGTTGTATCTGCTGTGATGGAAATAATGTATTGTTGTATCATTATTGATCCTGTTGAAAAGGAGTAAACACACTTTTTATCAAAGCGGATGATCAAAATATGAGTGGTCCAATTAATAGCTTGGCACTCCGAACACGCTGAATCCCGCCCATAGCGCTGGCTGGCCCGGATTCGCATTGCGAGCGTGTTGTACTGCTTGCTGCAGCGCAAGATCCACCGGAAACTTTTTAGTGAGTGTGATAAAGTCCGTCATCAGGTGCCTGGTTGAAAGATCATCGATACTCCACAAACTCATGATGACCTGGGATGCGCCAGCATGAATAAAAGCCCTGGCCAGGCCGATCGTTCCTGCGCCGAAGTTTTTACCAAGTCCGGTCTGACAGGCACTCAACACAACCAGTGGGTGCGACCTGAGCTGCAAACGGGAGATATCCCGGGCAGACAAGTGGCCATCGCTGAACAGAACGAAGCTGCTGTCATTTGCATCTATTGCATCAGCAATGCCATGGGTTGCCAGATAAATGAGACCGGTTTGCGGTTTTTTCTGTAACTGCTTTTGAAAATTAGCCAGACTTGCGGCCTCGCCCGTATCGGCAACAGCCGCAAGCAACTCCGCGACTTCTCTGGCTTCAGCGCGAGCCCCAGGCAAGGCGGGAAAAATCCAGCGGGCATCATCATACCCCTTCGGATCCCCAAAGATAATCGGAGTTCTGAAGGTGTAGTCACTCTTTCTAGGTAACTCCTTAAAGGCATAAAAACCAGGGGCCACGACAATGGAAATATGGTCAACAAGATTCAGCTCACCGATTTGTAGCAAATAGAAGGGGATGGTACCTAAATTTGAGCTGGGGACAATTACCAACGTATTGATCTTTTTTTGGCGGATAGCTTCTGATATCTGGGGAGGGAACATCACCGCGCTTACTTTTGTGATCATCTTTGGAAGTGATGGTTGTGGATCTTCAAAGGACTCCAGGGGCGCTGCATCCCTCAGCCTCGGAATATTACTCTGGTTGGCCACGCTGATCCGTAAAGCTTTTTGCAGGTCCGGGACCAAAGCATTAAAAGCATACGGATCGATCAAGGTGGCCTCCGAAGCGAATACCTCCTCGCCTTGCATGAGCCAGGCACAAAAGCGACCCTTGTTCTCATTGTAGGCGTAAAAAAGGAGGGCGGGATTACGTTTACCAAGTAATGTGAGATAGTGCAGGGTTTCTTTTTTTGAAGTGGGATCGAATGATGAAGGCAGCTTGCCTTGATCGTAGAAGATTTTGATGAATTTTTGACTCATCCTGAAATTGTGCTCTTCATGAGCACCGATGGACTGGACGAGTTCTGCCTCACTGGCGCAATCACAGGTGCTGAAAAATTGCGAATACCCAGGAAGTATCAAGCAAAATAGCAAGAAGAAACCAATGGAGGAGAGCATTCGATCACAAGCTATTTTCAGATGATGCATGATAACCACCTCTGGTTGAAGGATTGCCGGTAATGAGATATTACATTGGACTGGTGCAATTGTATCATAAGCCTAAAAAGCCAAACAACCGCTGGGGATAAAAACTCAGGCCGAAAGCAACATGGCCTTTCTGATATACTTCGTCGAATTTCTTCTTCGCATCTTCTATGGTTGCAACGTCGTCCAGGGAAACGGACTGGCTCAATTTCGGTCCTCTTCGCCAATAATAAAGTAGGTCGAGCTGCAGCTCTTTTTGTATCCGGTAGCCGAGACCAAGATAAATCCTGTCCAAAGGATTCTGGGAAACGCCCAATCCAGCTTGCAGCATCAATTTTTGCAGACTGAGAAATTTATGCTGTTGAAAGCGATCGATATCCCGCCCGCCCAGATGGAAATTCAGCAGGGCGTAGAGGTGCTGATCCAGCTCTTTATCGCCCGATTCACTCATTGCAAGCTGGTTGCCAGCGATCTTGAAATTCGATTTCTTGACATATCCTGCCGCTATCCCGACACTCATATGCACAAGACTTTTTTCGTGGACGATATAACTGGTGCTGAATACATCACTTGTTTCAATGACCTGCGTGACAGGCGCACCAATGTCGACCGGCTGCAGTACATTTCTCTTAATCGACAGATTAATCCGGGAGGGCGAGGAGATGTCACTTAGTCTTTTCATACCATAAAAGAACAGGGTGGGTTCGGGTTTCTGCTCCTCGCCTCTGCGTCGCGCCTCCAGTACGGTTTTAAATTGACCAAAGGTTAATTCAAACTCGGATTGTAGCAACTCGACAGACAACGTAATATCATAGGTTTCCCAGGGATTGTCCTCCAACCAGATGGCATAGAGGGAGTCAATGGCGTAGAGGTAATCGGAGGGAGCATGATTTTCTTCATGGATAAGGAAAGGAAGATTGACCCCGCCCGCTCCGATAAAGATAAGATAACCATTCTTTTCAAGGTCAATCTTGCCGGCCTCAGGATCTTGACAGAAAATGGCCTCGAGTATGGCTTTGCAGTCCCTTGCCTGAATCGCACTTTCGATCACGCCATTATAGGACTTTAACACCCGGTGTTCATAATCGAGGAAACGGTTCTGATTACGCAGAAAAATAAGCTGTTGACGCACCTCTGCCGGATTGAAATCATGGAGGCTGTGTATATTTTTCTCGAGCACCTGAACCGATCCCAGAAGGGTATCGAGTTTGGTCAGGCGGTGCTCGAGCATACTTGAAAGCAGGGTCAATCTCTGATTCAAAACGGTCATATACTCTTCAAGACTTGCCAGCGGATCATCTATCTTGGTCAGACTCTTTTCGATGCCTGCGAGAGAATTTTTAATCCCCTTGAAGATAGACGGTTCCCACTTCGTACCTGAAAGCGCTTGCCGGAGCTTCCCAACGGCGGCGGAGGCATCGATTGTCATGGCCGGATCCAATGGCTGCTTCAGCAATAAGTTGATGAGTGCGGTCACGATACTTTTCATCATCGGATGTTGCAGCATTTTGGTATTGAGAAGATCGATCGACGAGTTCAACTCCCCGGTGAGACGGCCGAGCTCCTCGCCACCTCCATCCGGGAACTGCCATGAACTCGACTCCATTTGTTTTTTTAAGTCTTCACCCAGATTTTGCCAGTAGGCTTGCGAATAGGTCAGAGTATCCTTCTCTGAATAACCTGTCCATTGCTGATAGATGAGTTGGACCAGCAACAGCCTCTGTCGCAGATTCGCGCGATAGAGATGCAGATGATCGAATACGTTTTGAAAATCCTTCATGAAAGCTATTCTTTGGGCCTCGAGCTCGGCCATCTGTGTCCGGGTCGCAATCAGATCGTCTGCTAAGGATTTCTTTGTCTTCCCGCTTTCTGCTAATAATGTATCTCTTTCTGTAGTAGAAGCGGATTCCTTTTCCTCACGCGCTCCTGCTGCAGTACCTGAAATGATCCATATCAGAGTGATTGCCAGGGCAATACAGGAGCGGAGTTTGTCCATGATCTGGCCTCGAGGATTTTTATAATTCTCTTCCATGGGTAACGCCGTCTATTGCTAAAGTCCCGTAGCCTATGCTGTAAGGTACCCTGTCCATGGCGCCATTCTGCCAGTAAAAAATTAAAAAGTCATCCCCAATCTGATATCGCCCGCAATAGTAATTCCACCCGTACTGTCCCAGTGCGATAACATAAGGTGCTTTTTTGCAAAAGGTACCATAATAAGAGAATTGCCAACCTGTTTCGCCGGTGATCCATGCACCCAGCAAAGCCCTTTTTCGGGCATCAAATGCCTGTTGTCTTTCGTATTCCCTTTTGGCATGGTGTAATTTTTCCAAATATCCTTCGATGATGGCCTTGGTGAAGCCCTCAACACTGCCTGCGGACGCGAGTAATTAAAGGGATCGGTTGAGAAGCGATTCAGCGTCATCGAATTTACCCAGCCCCTGGTAACAGAAAGCAAGATTCTTATAGTAGTGGCATAATTCAGGGTTTTCGGTCCCCAATTTCTGCTCCTTCATGTACAGAGTCCTGGAAAAGAGTGGAGCAGCTTTCATGTAATTTCTTTGTTTATAATAGAGCACCGCTAATCTGCTGAGGTCGTCTGCGAGAACACCTTGGTTATTACCCGGAGACTTCTCTCTGATGGCGATCAACTTTTCCAAGGTATTGCATTCTGAAGTGATATCTGATTGCATGGAATAAAAAGTTGCCAGCGTGCGAAGGATGTTGATTAAGTCCTGATTATCAGCGCCAAGGATTTTTTCCTGAATATAAAGGCTCTTTTTCAAATAGGTTTCAGCTTTTTCATTTTGCCTGTCATAAAAATTGATCAGACCTAAAAAATAATAGTCATATGCAACATCCATGATGTTATCACCCGATGCTTGTCTTTTAATCTCAATACTTCTTTCAAATTGGGGTTTGGCTTCGGGATATTTTTTTCCGGTTAAAATAGAGACAGGCAAGGGTCTCAAAATTTGAAGCGATCACTGGATGTAAAGCAGGGTAGATCTGCATGTTGGTAGAGACAATTTTTTTTAAGAATTGTTCGGCCTTTTCAAAATCATCATCCTTTTCATACGCTTTCCCCGCCCCATAGAGCTGTTCAACGTAAATAAGCAACTGCTTTCTTGAGCATTTCTCCTCCGTCGCTACAGCGAGTGCAAATTGTTCAGCTGCTTCAGCATACTGCCCCTGCTCAAAATATGCTTCAGCACGAGAATTACAGGAATTTGCCATGGTGTACATCGGTAGATCGGCTTTGAACTCTTTTCTCATCCATAAAAGCTGTTCGTTGCATTCCGCCATGCACCAACCGTTTTTATTAAATAGAATAAAATCGCTCGCGGGGCCTGTTTTTAATTTCTCGTCCGAGGTTATCAATGTCAAAGCTTTTTCATAATACTCTCTTGCCTTCGCCGGTTCATTATGGAACAAGTGAATATGACCCAAATTCAAGTTGGCTGCCATGCTTTCTGGTAGTATCTGACAAGCTTTCTCTGTCGGCTTTCTGGCGTCAGAGAACTTTCCTTGCACAAATGAGTACCAACCCAAACTTAGAAATGCATCGCCATAATCCGGCACCAGACGGTTTACTTTACGTAAATCAGTGACCGCTAGATCATAGTTTTTCAAAGCGCCGTTGGATTAGGCTCTGAGATGTAGGGCATCCGCATATTCAGACTCGATTTCGATAGCCTGACTGCAGTAATCGATGGCACATTGATAAATGTTTTTATCATAACACTCTACTGCTTGTTTGTAGAGGAATTCAGCTTCCGGAGGGATCGTTTTTTCATCAGGTATCCAACCGGCTGCGGCCAGGCTGATCCCCAGAATGAGGGAAAGAGATATTATCACCCTTTTCATCGTTTTGCCTCTTGGGATCACGAATTGAGTACGTTTAATTGGACGCTTTTGGCTTGATCACAAATGCCGCCATGGCTGTTGTCCACTCATCGATGGGAGAGGCGTCGATCACCGAAGTGTCACGCGTTCCACCATAGGCGAGATTGAGAAGCCTACCCAAAGGACTTTCTATGCCTGACGGGGCCGCCTGACCTCTACCGACGGCCCGATACCCTTCCTGTTCCAGCACAGAAAAATCCGCTGGATTGTTAGTCGCGATTAATTTAATGGCATTTAGGCCTTCAGGCAAGCTGATTTGCATGGCGTAGCTTGAAACAGAATCTCCCGGCGCCAGAGGTCTGTCCTTCGCGCCCCTGCCCGGGAAAAGATAGGTGATCTTGCCGCTTGAGCCCAGATCCAATAAATAGCAATAGACTTCCCGATCGCCATTATTTTTAAAGGTCACGGTAAAAATATCCTGATCGTGAAAAACCATGGTACCACCGGCGGTCTCTTCAATGGGCATAGGCCCGACAGGTCGTTTTTGCTGTGAATCGTAGCTCGCCCAGCGATGGAGCGATAAGGAGACTTTCAGATCAGCTCGGTTTTCCAGATCAAAGAGATTCCGCCAGCGCGCGATTTTTGTCAACTGCGGCAGCAAATGCATTGCAAGGTCTAAGGTGTCTCGCGCAAATGCTTTGATATCACGTTGATCCTGGCCTTTAAGCAAAAGTATCTTACGGTCAGGACTTAGGGTTAATTTGACTGCATAGTCTTCATTCCCACTGACGATTTTCACGAGATCTTCCTGTTTTCTGTACTCTTCGAGCGCGCGTTTGACTTCACCAAAAAAAGCGGGATCCTGTTTGAGTTCCAGAAGGATTGGCAGCTGCATGTCGCCATAGTGATGGAATCTCTCAAATGCTGAGGCGTGGAGAGGTAAATCAATGCCAGGATCTCTCGGGTCAGCCCATGCGGTAAAAGCCTCCACGTCCGAAGACACTGTGACATCCCCAAGATATCGTGAACTGTCCGCTTTATTTTTCGTGCCCGGTTTGAAGATTGCATAAACCGACCCTGGCGTTACCCGATGGGCGGAGCCGCCGCTCAGCTGGATGCGATTCAGCGACCTTTTATTTATAGTGAGATATTGATCAACTTTGCCCAATTCGCCAAAAACCTGGGCATCTCTACGCCCGCCCTCAATCTGCGGATGCTGGTCGGGGAGTTTTAGTAAAACCTTTGCTGCGACCTGATACATCACTTCGCGGTAGGTCTTGGACTCAGGGGTGCTGAGGGCTTCATACAGAGCTTTTGTAAGAGCGCCATTACTGCCAATTTCCCAGGATAGTTCGTTATCAGCGCTGCCGGAGATCAACACATAGTTGGGATTGGGAGGAAGAAAGCCGGAGGGACCTTTGGGAATTTCCGTCCTAGAGCCTCTGGCGTGCGGCAGATCCAGTTTCAGGGTATCAGCGAATCGTGCCCGCGCATCGAACAGATCGAAACCGCCGCGTGTTCCGGAACCGGAATGGCAGCAATCCAGGATAACCGTTACGTTTTTGCACTTTTTGGTCAGAACTTCAATCCAGGCGCCCAAAATTTCGTCGACAATATACAGCGCCTGGTCTCTTTGATTGCCGCCGTCATAGGGAACGATCGCTTCATCATACCCATCCATCTCATCGTTGTTCAGATCGGTCATTTTAGCGCCGTGACCGCTGTAATAAAATAGAACCTGCTTTTTCGGACTGGCTTGTGCGATCAGGAAATTATTAAAAGATGTCTCGATATTTTCCCTGGTAGCTTCTGAATTGAGAAGCGTTTTTATATTGTCTTCTTTAAAACCAAATTGTTCGATTAGAAGTTTTTTCATGAGGAGTACATCATTGATGCAGCCTTTAAGTTGCCGGTTCTGCGGCATGTTGGGATAACTATTGATGCCGATGAGCAAGGCGATATTCGCAGCCGATTTTTCAACCGGTATTCGTTCTGTGATCTGATTTGAGTTCCGAGTATCCTCTCGTCCTGGGTGCATAGCCGTCAAATGGCACGAAAATGAAAGGATCAAGACCGAGGAAAGCGCTTTAAGAGATTTCATGGTCTGGCCTCCTAATGTAAAGATGAATGTTTTCCATTAGAGCTTTGCACGAATGGTAGGTCGTTTCCATGTCATCATTAAGGCGTACTCATGCTCGGTAACTATTAAAACCATTTTCATTCTTTCTCTGCATCCATTTCCAATTTCAGGTTGGAGTCCCCATAGTAGACATAGGACAAATAGGTTGGGTCGCCAGTTTCAAAAAACCTGCGCCGTGTCTTTTGTAAGATTTCAGTTACTTTGATTGGCCCCTTCTGCAGGCCATGAGATAGGTTCGTATAAAAATCAATAGCAAATTCTGCTGCTCCTTGGTCGCTTATTGGCCATAATCCCCCGATATACCCACTTGCCCCCGCCTCCAGCAGCATTGGTGCCCATCCTTCAACAAAATTGGCAATCTGGTTAGATTGCCCAACTTCACAGGCATTGAAAAAGACAAGAGGATGCTGTCCTATATTTATTTTTGGTAAGAATCCTTGCATGATCCGTACACTTAAACTTCCATGTTCGAGAACTATCTGATATTCATAATGTCCAAATTGAGATGGAATGACTTGACCGTGTCCACAAAAATGAATTATGCCCTGAGGCGGTAAGCTAAAAAGTGCTTTTACACTAGCATAATCGCCTGGAAATCGGATGAAATTTTTAAAAGACTGAAGTACTTTAATTTCGTTTTCTTGATTTTTTAAAAATAGTTGATCGCGATAATTCGGTGCGACAACTGCGAGCGCCTTCCAAAGTAAAACGGATGGAGGCTTGTCATCGACCTCGTCACTCTTGTCTACAGGCCAAAGCCCAACATTAAAGTCCATTCCTAAAAAATCTCTCTCCTCAGTACCACGATAAGGCCTCATCAATGCCCATGGAATTAGTGGATCATTTGAATAGAACTGAATCGATTGAAAGTCATTACCAAGTTTATCAACCAGTTTCCAAAAGATAGCCTTCAAGTTCGGTGGTGCATACCTTTTATAAAGCTCTCGGCCGAATGATCGACAAAGGGAGAGAGTTTGGTCTTTTTCAACGTTAGCAATGGCCTCAGACGGTACAACGGGCGAGACATCCCTTCTTTCATATTGCACAAATTGGTGATAGTATGACTGCACAAAATCGGACAAGCCGTCTGGTTTGGCGTATTCCTCGGAGCTAAAATTAAAAAATTTACTATGGATGTTGACCATTATTACGTCCTTGTTCTGGATATACTCCACGGTGAGATCTGGATTTTCTTGATGACCATGGATCGTAGCCCGCCTAGCTTGAGTAACCAGGCTCTTAATATCTGAGCTCGATCGGGAGAGGAGTGCCTGGAGAGCGAGTGTACTATCTGGCTTCTTTTTCATATTCTTATTTTCTATAACGATTTCACGAACACTACGGGCGAGAAAGCCGTCTTCATTCCAAAAGGAGACATAGATTTTTGTTATTTTCCTTTGCTCCAGGATTGGGTTAGCACAAAGATAAAAAATCGCCGGCTGTGAATCGCCTTTAAGTGGCAGGATGAAGGTCGAAATATTTGATCCTTTATAGATCGAAAAGTCCGGGGCATTTATCACCGCCGTAATCTTCCAGGATTCGCGGCGCAGTAAACTCAAACCTATTTGCCCTCTGTTGTTCGTATCACCTAAAATGATCTGGACTTCTTTAGTGAGCAATCTTTCCGTCAAGGATATAAGCAATGCGAACGAATCACTCGCCGCTACCGCTGCAGGGCATTCTATTGTTGGATATCGATAGAGCAATATTCTATCTGCTCTGTTCTCCTTTTGGGATGTAGTATCGTGACTGAGGGAATCAGGCTCTAAACCTAACAAACGCAGGATCTCGCGTTCGTCTGCTGCTATCTTATCAGATCCGTTTGAATCATTGGCTGCAATCCTCTTTGTTGGCTCTCGTTCATACAAATAGTCATCATCCTCCCACGGTTTCTTACTGCCTCTCTCAACATGACCAGAAGAATCAAGTAATTCATCTCGATTTGCATATTCACTTATCATTTCTTGCCAGCGCCGGTCGATTCTTTTTACGGAATCAAGAATAGCCTCCTGAGTTAATACCCTATATCGGTTGATAACTTCTTGGGAATCCAGCAGAGCTTTTTGTCTGGCATTTAGTACTACGGTTTCCTGATAAATGCCGTTAACTTTCCGCTCAAATTGTGTTAATAAAATAATAAGCCCGATAATAGCGGTGAAAAGCGCTATGATCAAATAGATCTTTAATGATAACCATATATTCTTTTGTATTAAATTCATTTTTAAGTATCTCTTTTTCGGTCTAAGAGTTATGTCCGCCGACTATTTCTAGCCACAAATCTTGAATTCAACTCAAAGAACGACCTATTTTTCCGGCAATACGAGATAAATTAAACTTCTCAATTTCTTATCCCGCCAAGATGCTGTCAATTCGCCCCTACCAATTGGAATGCCGCCCAATATCGCGGCGCCTCGAAACCGGACGTTTTGCGCACATCATTCTGGGCGCGGCGCAAGGCTTCGGATTTGCTTGGATTATCGGTATCGTCGATCAAGTGCTGATAAAATCTTTTCATCAATAAAAGCGTGGCGGGGTCTGAGACATTCCATAGACTGACAAGCACGCCTCGGCTACCTTTGGCGAGAAATGCCCGCTGCAAGCCGATGGTTCCTTCCGATTCCTGAATATTGCCGAGCCCAGTCTGGCATGCACTGAGTACGACCAGCTCCGCCGATAGGGCCGGAAGCTGGTCGAGGACCTCGCCAACGGTTAGCAGGCCATCGTTACTGTGATCGGGCGCCAGTGCGATGAATGAATCACGCGCTCTCGTCTCTGCAGCATAGGCATATCCATGGGTGGCAAAATGAAGTAGACTGGCTCCACCTGCCTGCCTTTTCAGTTCGGTCTCGCTTGCAGCTGTCCCGGTATGGAAAGGCACACCTGCATAGCTGGCCAGCCATTGTCCCTCCTGCTGGGCGCCTTGCAACGGGGTTAGCTGGACTTTCCTGCCATCGCTGCCCAGCACCTGTGGCATCGCGGGATTGCCGATGACATACGCCTTTTGCAGAATCGATTTTCTGGCTAGTCGGCCATCGGATCCGGGCCGCTTCCCGGCTTCTGCGAGTACCTGTAGCGAGGGCGCATAACGCAGGGCGTAGTGTTGGCCGAGAGTTACTTCGGAGTCACCTAGGGGCAGTGCCGCAAAGGGTACCAGGTCAAGCGCGCCATGTGCAATAACGATGATTTCACCGGAAGCCGGGAGGGCAACGCGGACCTCGGTGGGCAGAAGAATCGCCGATAAGTTATGGAGATATGCCTTTTCTGAATCCTTTGATTCGCTGGAATTTGCACCCTGGGCAAGGATTGCCAAACTGGTGGCATCAGCTTGCTCGAGGGGGATGACATCGCGATCATTGATGCCGCCGGCAATCCGCTTGACCGTCCTCGTATTAGCGACTCCCATTGCGAACCGCATAGCAGCTACCAACTCGCCAAGGGACTGGCGGGCATTTTGCGCCAGAGCGCCTTCACGGATCGTTGCGCTCTCTCGCTGAGCCAGTCTGGCAAGTGATTCAGACGCCAATCCTTTGCGATAAAGCTCTACCCCGCCTCGCGGAGGAATAATCCATACAAGCAGGGTGTCCGCCGTGAGCATATAGTTCAGGATAGTAGTGTTGGGTTCCCGGTCTTCCACCAGGGAGGATCCCAGTTGATAAAGAGAGGTTTGAGCTTTGATCACACTCGACGTGCGCTGCATCAAGCTGAGCATCGCCTGGGTACGTCCTTGCTCGGATGCAGCTAGGGCTGATAGAATCGCTTTTTGTTCTCCTGATTCTTTGGCCAGGGCAAGGCAGGCGAGCACCCATTCGCCATAAAGCTTGATGTCCTGTTCTGCCATGCTTACACGATCCGGATCTTCACCTGCACGAGTAACAATCCTCGAACTCGCCTCTGCTGCCGACTGATAATAGCGAAGCGCTTTGTTCAAATCCATAGGATGGCAGCAGCGGTGCCAGGTACGAGCGATTCCGGTAAGTGTTGTCCTCATCCCCCGCACATCTTCGATATGCCTCTGCATAGTCAGTGCGGAATCGTAATAGGCTAAGGCTTCGGCTGGCCTGGATTTTTCCACATAATAATCCCCGGTATAGCAAAGCGCCATGGCTTCTTCCTGCCGACTTCCAGCCTTTTTTGCCAGGAGGCGTACCGCAATCAGGGCGGATAGATTGGGATCTTTCAACTGCATCGCCGTTGTGAATCGGGTCAAGTCCTGTTGTGAACACTCCTTGCCGAACAAGTTCTCTCTGGTCGTTATATTTTCATCGGATTGGAGGATTTTCGCGAGATCATCAAATCCCTCATCACTGGCTTTGAGATATTTTTCGATGATCGCGCGCCCTTCCTCTGTTTTCCCTTCTCTGATGAGCTTGTTGCCAATCCCCAACCAGACACCCTGGAGTTCCAGTTTGGATGCCGTGAGACCTAACTGGTCGCCTGTTTGTATGAAGAGGGTACAAGCCTGGTTCAGATAATCAACAGCTATCTCCAGTCGGCCAATTGCGTGATAGATGCGGCCAATGCTGTCGAGGGTGCTGGCTTCACTTTTACGGTTCCCCAACTGGTGATATTTTTCTGCGGCCTGTTTCAGATAAAACAATGCAGAATCGGACTGACTCGTCTGCCGATGTATTTCACCAACGCGGCGATATGCCTCTACCTCTTGTTCGGGGTATGGATTGCTGGAGAAAGCTGCCAGGCATTTTTTCAGGTGCAGCGTTTCATTTTTTTGATCTTTAAAATCCTGGTAGACGATGCTGATATTGTATAACACCAGGCCTTCATTATCAGACCGCCCGATTCTGTGGTAAAGGGCGGCACTCTGATTCCAGCAGTCCAGGGCTTTGAGTTTGTCCTGATGCGTTGCCTGGTTATAACAGGCCACTCCTTGATCGAAAAGGGATTTGGCGCGTTCTTTGAGAGCTTGTTTTTCGCTTTCCATGAGCTGCTGGCTGAAGAGCAGGCGGGAGGGGAGGAGGAGTATGATACCGATCAGCAGGATGATCTCTCGCGGCCAAACAAATTGTTGTTTTGCAGGACCTTTCATGCTACCACCGGCACTTAAGTTGTTCAGGAGAAATAGAGTTCAGTAATCGGGAAAGTTTGACAATGAATGTGCCAATATTGCGATATCATTTTTATCACCATGAGAGAGATTACTCAAAATAGACTAAAGGTGCATCCTCGCCAAGTGCAGGCGAAGCGCAGGAATACGCGGATTGATCTACCAGACGTTGTGCTATTCTGAAGCCTTTCGGGCTAGTTGGTTTTTTTGACAACAAACACACGGTCCGCTGTGGCCCACTCGCCGGGGGCGATATTGGCCATCTGGACATCACGCGTGGTGCCGGCAGCGGCCTGTTCCAGCAAGGCTTCAAGGGGATCGGCTGGAACCGACTTTGATCCTCTTTCGCCACCCGCGAGGGCTGGGAGATCGATGATGCGCAGGTTGACAGGTTTTTCCGTAACATAGGCTCTTAGAATATCCCTCACATGGGGCTGCCCCTCCGGCACGGTTGCCCTCATCTTCAAGGTCTTGACAGAATCCGGAGCAAGCAGCTCATTGGCCCCTTGGGTGAACGGGAAGATCACTTGAGCCAATCCTTTGTTGGTCAGATCCAGGAGCGAAAGATAGAGCCCGCGGCCAGATGTATTTTTTATTCTGCACTCAAAGATCTCACCGTCAAACATCACGGCATCCGAAGTATCCATATGCGCAAAAGGGTCCCTCGAGCTTCCTGCGGTGGTCACATTAATCGTGAAATCGATCATCTGAGGAGATGGATTGGTAATGGAGAGTATATTGTACCATTTGGCCCAATGGTTGACCTGGCTCACGATGGCAGCGACGGCATCCGGATCCGAAGTCTTGACCGGGGGTGAGACTTCAAGAGTATCGGGCCCCTCGGTGATGATCTTCCCGCGCGCTTCCCGCAGCAGGAGATGATACCCGTAGGGATCGGTCCGGGTTGAAATGTGGTTGTACTTGCCGAGCTCGGCCTGGACAGCCTGCAAGGTACTGGATGCAGACAGTCCGGAAAGTGCGACGACAAGTTTGCGATCAGCATAGTTATGTTCCCGCTCTACCGCCCGGGAGTATGGAGGAATATTCGCGCCCTGTACCAATTCACCCGCCGCCGCAAAGGGCGTGACGTCGCCCACCCGGGCTCGAGCGATCGGCGTTTCCGGCGGTTCGAACTTTTTTGTCCCTGGCACGTAAATATCAAATAGAGAGCCCTTTGTCATCCCCTGAACTTGACCAGCGGCAAAGATGACCATCTTTTTCCCCTGGGGTGAGACTTCAATGAAACACTGCGCCAGGCTGGATCGATCGCCGAAAACCAGGTCTTCACTCTTCTTGCCTTCGAGCTGTGGTTCCTGGCCGGGACAAGCACTCATCACAGCGCCTTTGACGCCCGGGAAGATGTCGCGCCAGGTCACACCATTCTGGGTGGACTCCCCTTTGGACAATTCCTGCGTTAGAAAATAAGTCAGAGCACCATGCTCGGTGTTGTTCTCGTCCAGGTACTCATAGGAACTCTGTTTCGATAGACAGCCGGCAAGCAACGTATAGGGGAGATCCTCCCGGCGCAAATCAGCTTTGCCGATCTCGGCGGCTCGTGCCCGGGCCCTGCTCGCCGTTTCCGGTGGGATTCGCATATCTGCGGGGATCTCGCGGATGCGTCCCGCGGCACGCGTCGCAGTGCCGGAATGGCAGGCATCGAAGATGAAGGTGATATACGGCGTTTTGGCGCATAATTGCTGGAGCAAGTCATTAATTTCATCATCGCTAATATCAAAAATGTCGCCCTGCCGGCTGTCGTAGGGCACGAGGGTCTCATCCAATTTGTCGGCTTCATCCCCCGAGGTATCTTTCATCTGCGATCCGTGTCCGCTGTAATGAAAAACGATAATGGTGTTCCCGTTGGCTTTGTTGATCAAGTGCTCCTGAAAAGCCTTGACTATGCCCGCATGTGTGGCTTGTTCATTGATGAGGGTCACGATATTCTCTTCAGGAAACTCAAATCTGCCTTTCAACAGGGTTTTCATGGCTTTAACATCGTTGATGCAGCCGGCCAGAGGGCTGATTCTGGCGTTGGGATGGTACGTATTGATGCCTACCAGCAGAGCGAGTTTGAGAGGAGATGTCGCCGCTGGCGGCTTTTGCGGGATACTCTCATCAACCTGCTTCGGCTTGCAGTGTGAGCCTGTTATGATGGGTGAAATCATCAGCAGACCGACCAGAACGCTCTTTATTACTGTCATGATTTTCTCCCCTAAATACAATGAAGAGGAAACAGATGCGAATACAGCAGATACCGATCAATACGCTTTTTACATACGCTTTTTATTGAAGTGTGCTATTTCCCTGGCAGGTTTGCGCCCACGGCTATTCCGAACGCTAAACCGGCCGGAAAGGCCAGCTTTTGCAGGATTTTCTCCCACAGGCTGCCACGGCGGATCTCGGATATTTTTTTGTACAGTTCGGCATTGTCGCTCAGGAGGGTGCCCATTTCATTCAATGCAGCAATACGCTTGTCTTTGATCTCCATAGCGAATTCGTATTGCGTCACCAACTGCTTGTGCAAATCCGCCTGGCTCCTGTAGCCAGCCAGGGCTTTTTCATAAGCTGGGATTAACTCTATCTTTTTTGCATAGTCTTGCGCCAATCTGTCCGAAAGCACCAGGCCAAGACGGCCTTCCCTGTCCTTTACTTGATAAAACTGTCCGGAGATTATGGAAAAACCGACCTCGTAAAGCGGAAAGGAGGTTGATTCCCCTACTTCGCGGGCTTGAGGCTGCGGGAATTCCCGGGCGATGCTTTCCATCATCTGACCGATGCTCTCGGGAGCGCCTGCGGTATCAGCGCGAAGAAACTTGATTTCCTCGATATTCTGATCAACCTGTCTGGCCAGATTCTCCAATAAAGACTGGGTCGTCTCGATGGGTTCACTGGTTTGGGCCAGGGTTGAAAGTGGATACAATACCACGGCCGCGGCTAACAGTACCCTGTGCGTTCTGGGCGATGATATCCACCGCCTGACTGAAACTAGTGATCTTGCCTTTAATCTCATCGATGTTTCCCTCCTCGGTTTTGATGCTCAGTTCGACATCACGCAACAGATTTTTCAGTTTTTCAATCTCTGCGAGGGTTTTGTTCTCCTCCTCGACCATCTGAGCCATTTCCGATTTCAGCTGGTTATAGCGCGTGTTATTTGCCGCAATCTGGCCTTGGAGATCCTTGATGATGCGTTCCTTGTCGCTGAAGAAATGCTCTTTAATGGCTGATGCCAACGAGAGCAAGGTTATGACGACCGCAATGGGGACGATATATTTTTTCAGTGCAAACATGACCCGGACTCCTTTCTTTTAGTTCGGCTAGTCATTACAAGTATGATCAAGACACAATAAGCATGATAAACGGCCTTGGTTTATCGGATGGCCTGTTGCCGCTCTATTTTACGCCCCGGTAAACCAGAGGATAATAGTCACGGAACCTGCCCCAGCTGCAAACCTGGAAAATGACCCGGCTTGCGCTGCCGGACGCTTCATAGACCATGGGCTCATTGGCCGGGCTGTAACCTGCAAAGAGCACGATATGGGAACCGGGTTTGACCAGTGCATCGCCGGGTTGCATCTCGGTGTACCAAATATATTTCGGACGCGGGGCGATCGAGCGGATGGTGCTGGTGGTATAACGGGGATTGTCCGTGTCGATGCCCCAGCAGCGCATCACGAAACCGGAACAATCAATGCCCGTGGTGCAATTTGTAATCCCCTCCTTGCTGTGCGAGCCGGCCGCCTGGCCTGCCGCCAGCTTGCGGTCGAATTCTTCAGGGCTATCAAAGCCGCCCCAGTCGTAGGCGATGCCGGTGATGGTATCACCCGGCTTGAATTTGCATTGATAGGTTGCCGCGGTGACACATTTGGCCTCCTGGTTGTTGGCGCCGCATGTCCAGGCATGCTCACTGTATTGCCTGGCGGTTTGGATGATTTGCTCACGGCTCCGTTCCGGCAAATGCGAATAATCTATTCCCTGGGCAAGCAGCAAGGTGGCCAGTAGAGCCAGGACGATCGTACTTTGTATGGAGTTCTTCATAGCATTTCTCTCCGGCTGGCGGATGAGACGGACCGACTAGAATGGCTTTGTATCCCACTCGCTGATCACGATTTCGTCCTGGTTGATCAACAGATGATAGACGGTACCTTCGACGATGCAAAATTCATCAAAGGGAGAAATGAAATTCCCGACAGGGATATCCTCTATTTGGCAGATCAGCCGGCCCTTTGCAGTGTATTTGCGGATGATCTGACGGATTTCGATTTCCGCACTGCCCCGGGTCGTTTCGAGCAGTACATATATTTTGCCGCGTTCTTCACGCCCCAGACATCTCAAGGCGATCATCGTGGCGTCGTCGCTGGCATAGTATATCGGAATGGCCGTGGCGCTCCGGGTTCCGGCTGCCGGCAGACGGATCTCGCCGAGATTCGGCTTGATGAAACCGACTTTGACGTCGCTGCTGGGCTCGCCGGCGCGGGCAGAGAGTGGATGGGGGTCCATGGTTCCCTTTTCACTGATCCTTGTCCATTCCCCGGTTATTGCGTTCTCCACAACGAGTACGCCGTATGTCGTGGAATATAGTCTTTTCATGGCGAATCCCGTCCGAATGTCGCGGAGGAAGGCGCCGGACGGGTCAAAAAAAGCTAATCTCAATTTCAGCGGATCAGCGATGACAATAGTACCATTATTCAGAACCGTAAAACTTTGCGGTCCCTCTGGCAGCTCATCTTCAGCCCCCGGCATGAAGCCGATGCGACCAGGATCATTGACTGCAGCAGATCGGTCGCCAGAGCCGCCGAGCATCTCAACAGGAATCGGTATAGACCGGGTGATGGGTACAATCTTGACCTCAGATGAGGAAGGCTTCTTGCACGCTTGACAAAGGATCAAGGCAAAGATGCATAAGACAAGGCAGGAACATTTGGACATATGGATTCCCCTTGGCGAGGTTGACTGCCTATTCTTTACGACACGAGTTTTAATGAGGTTTGGATGAAGAAGGTGCACCAGCGCGCTCCTGTACTGTTGAGCGAGGATAGTATGTAAGATATTGCAGAATCTGCATGCTGCTTGCAGCGCTGCTTTCCATGCTGACAAGAGCAGATTTTCGCCCGACACCTCGCGTGCGAACGCCACACACGAGACCACTCCGGGTAGGAAGGTATACAGCACCGTTTTAATTAAAGAATCGCTTAGTTTTATTGAGATCATAACATCTCCCCGCTGTTGCCCCTGCCTTCCTCGAGGCCTGCTGAGGCAGCAGGCCGATTGGATGCCAAATGCTGATGCTATGATTCTGAGTGGGTATCGCAGTTGAATAGCAGGTTAAACAGAACAGGGGGTACTCAGGAGGGGAAATCTTGAGGTAGATGCACGTTGTGCTGCCCAGAGGAAAGGTATTGGTGGTATTTCTGTCTCCCCGCATCCCGTCGTTGCCCAGCAATATACAACAATTGATCACATCTTACTGGTCACTCGCCGCAAAGCTCTTGAAAAAATAGGATCAGCCTAAAAACTCCTGCTAGTGAAAGATACTCCATGGATCGAGGCAAAGCAAGTATTTTTTAAAAGACTGTAAAGTTATACTGTTTAGAAATCGATGCATCCAAAATGGGTGAGTGTTGTGCTGTTTCTATGGAGTTCTTTCAAAGATATAATCACCTCCCTCATGGCCTGTTCCGTGCAAGGGAGCATACTGCGGAATCTGTGAAACCGGGCTGTTATATACGACAGGTTCTATCAACCTGCTGTACAGTTGCTGGCAGGTTAGGAACTTGTTAGTATTTTTATCCAGGGCCTGCACCAGGTATGTGATGAATACACTGACATCGGGCACTCTTTCTTTGCCTCCGCTTGTTAAAGCGTGCCGGCTTGGACGTTTTCTCAACTCCTTGATTGTTTTTTGGGCAGCCGGATCCGGCGTACGCATGGTCAGTGTACCGCTGAAACAGGCATCGGCGACGACGAGAATATGCCGGCACTTCATCTGCTTTATTATCTGTATTATAGCATAGTTAGGGAACCAGGTGCCCGGTTTTTCCTGTGCAGCATCACGCGGCCACCAATAACCTTCATCATCTTCGAAACAGCCATGGCCTGCAAAAAATATCAGTAAATTATCAGCTGCTGACAGTCTTTTTTTTAGACTCATCAATGAATCTATCATGGTCAGCCGATCCGGATCAGTGACCAGGTAAATATGCCTTTTATCGTATCCATAATGCTTGTATAAAACTAATGCCAGATTCCAGGCATCTTCTTTGGGATATTGAAGGCCGGCGACATTTTTGTCGTTATAGTCTTGAACAGCAAAAAGCAGGGCATAATTCTGGGGAGTAGTTTCCAATGAAGGCGGATGACTTGATGAGATCCCTTCTACATCTCTTGTCTTTACCCGTTTCTCGATGATTGCTTTAGCTGTTTTAATCACCTCTTTTTCAGGGAAATGATTCGCCAGGACTTCGATGATGTGCATCGCTTCAGTGTAATCCGATTTTTTCATATACGCAATGAAGGAAAAAAACAACTTGCGATAAGCTACTTCCCGTATTCCTTGGATGTCTTTGAGATATCGGCTGTGTTCAAAACTCTTCTCAATTTGATGAAACTTTTCTTCAACCGCGAGATAATCCAGTGCTGAAATGAAATCGTTGGACTTTTCTGCGACTCTTCCCAGATAAAAATAAGGCAAATAATCAATGAAGATGGTGCCATAGGGCCTGGCCTTGGCTTCTGATCGGGACTTTTCCAAAACGGCTTCAGAAAGAAAATGTGATGCATCAACCCATGCACCCTGATTGATCGATTTGAGCGCTTTTCGATAGTTCGAATACCAGTCTTGCGCCTGGGCGTGATTTATCAGAAGACAAAAGAGGAAAAAGGTCAGCACATTCTGCATGCTATTGCACCTATCAATATTTTTCCCTCCATGTCGCCGCATATCTGGTTTTCCTCTCTTGAATTCATTTATTGAAAAAATCCATCTTGTAATTCATGGAAAGATAAACTTGGGTGTATTCCATCTTTCGTTCCTTGTTATCGCTTATAAATGATGAACCGGTCTGATAAACGACAGCTGCATCAATGAATAGATTATTCATGCAACCGATGCCAACCCCCGCAGTGTAACCATAATAGAGGGGAGTTCGATCACGACCATCCTTGATATACGGGGTGTAAATAAAGAAGCCCAGCCGTAAGGGGAATGAATATTTGCTGCGAAGGAGTACATACTCAGTCCCCAAACGATATTGTTGTGTATTGCTTTGTTTCCTTGAAGCACTGATGTAGTCATTTCCCGGAAAGTTTTCCTGATCAATCAGACTATCAGCCCCATTTCTGCATGTGCGCCTTAGCATTTCCAATTGACACTTTGACCACTCACAAACGGTATAATCCGTGGTGATGGTCCACTGGCTGGCAGGCCGAAACGAAACCCCCAATCCCAGTATTCCCGGATAATGCAAATTGCCGGATTGTTCATAAGATGTACTATCGATGATCACATTTTTATTGGAAAATAGGAACTCGCTCTCATAATTCAGGATGCAAGGCAATTTATAGACTAGGCCAATACGAAAGTTCTCCGACATACAAATCATGAGACCAAAATTTCCATTTATGCCATGAATACGAGCCGTCGATTGTTGAAGAATATCCGCTGAAAAGTGCGTTGTATCCGATCTGAAAGACATACCCTTGGGTGAAAACCATGGAAAATTCCTGATGAGAGTACCCTCCAATTGAGATTTTTCAGTTCCGGTATGTCCGCCATACCAATAGTTTAAAGTCGCTCCAATTTGCATGGATGCTGAGAAGGGTATTCCAACGCTCAGAGAGATATTATTAAAGCCTCCTGAATACTCTTTCCGGAAGCTGTTGATACTTCCTTTAAAATACTGCAATGGCGGCAACCCCATCAACAATGAAACTGGCTCGAGCAAGTGCTCGTTTGATTTATAATTCAGTATCCGCTGATAACTCATCTGGGGGACAATCCTCAACTCTCTTTTAGAGACTTCAATAGGAAAGGCAAAACTGATAAAATCTATGTTCGTGCCCTTCCCTTCAAGCTTTTGCTCGGAATAATTGTTCGTGAAGGCAAATAATGGCGGGACCTTCACATTGTAGGAATAGTCTGTAAAAACGAAAGACATTTCAGGGTCGATCATTCTTGCCAATCCTGCAGGATTCCATGTAGTTGCAGTGGCATCATCGGCGATTGCGATGAAGGCTCCCCCAACGCCAAAAGCGCGGGCCCCCGAGCCAATTACGGTATTCACAAAAACATCGGTGGGTTTTACGAGATCTTCATATTGCAAAAAGTCAGCCGGTATTTGCGCTGAAATCCTTGAATATGCTTGGAGTCCCAGGAGCATGGCGTATAGTATAATTTTTTTTGGCATAACATCTCCTGCAAATTCACTATTAGGACATTCTATAGGAATGACCCTCGGTGGTTATTGATCACTTCAATACACCTACAGAATAGCCTCGCGGTAATACAAATACAGTTTAAATAATTGTTGAATTCGGAATCAAAGAGGGAAGAGGGAGGAAGTCATCATTTTTTTGGAGAGTATTTACGAAAGGAATATACCGTTTTCAGGCTCCCTGCAGCCCGCCAATGCCCAGCCCTTATACAAAACGCCAGCAAAGAACTCCTAATCCCGGCAAAAATTTCTTTTTTTAGCTCTTGCGTTTCAAGTATTTGCTGAAAGATAATCCTTACATGAGATCAAATCAAGTGCTTTTTCATTTATTTTCTTTAAGCAGCTGTCTCTGGACGCATGAAGGCCACTGAACAGAGCATGTTCTGCAAATTTGTCGAATAAAAAAGCCGGAGGCCAACCAGCCTCCGGCTTTTTTTTGTGTAGCGGCAGAACAGGGGGCTACTTGAGGAACATCATGGTGCGTTTTTCTTCAAAGTTGTTGACCCGCATGGTATAGATATACATCCCGCTCGGCAGCGGCTGGCCATAGTCGTTGCGGCCATCCCAGACTACCATGTGCGCCCCGGCATTCATCGGGCCGGAAATCAGCGTGCGCACTGCTTCTCCGCGGACGTTGTAGATCGTCAGCGCAACCCTGCCCGCTTCCTTCAGACTGAAGTTGATGCGGGTTTCGGGGTTGAACGGATTGGGATAGTTCTGTTCCAGAGCGTGCTTGGTCGGGACTTCGACCACGGCATTGACCGGCCCGTGGGCATTGAGGCGTCCCTTGTAATCCACATCGACCAGCTTGTAGTAATAGCTGGCGGAGGGTTTCAACTCGCTCTCGTCGGTGTAGGAGTAGCTGCTCACCGAGGAGGTCGTTCCGGCGCCCTGGATCAGCTCCTTGTTGACGCGAGTATAAATGCCATTCTCGCTCTCAGCGCGGAGGATGTGGAATCCAAGGTTTTCGGTCTCCGACTGGGTGGTCCAGTTGAGGATGACCTTGCCCTGGCTGCTCCTGGCGGTGAAGGAGGAAAGCTCGACCGGCACAAGGATGTGGACCTGCGCGCAGGCGATGTTGTTGGCTAGATCCGGATCAAAGGAGACACTGCTCACCGTGACGCAGTTGTCCATGCCGCCCAATTCATCGGTCGTGCACATCCGTACCCGATAGGTGACGCTGGCGCCGACGGCGAGGTGCTTCTCGTGCCAGATCAGGGGGTTGGGCCCCTCATCCTGGGCGCGCTCTGCGGTGATGAAGGCGAGCCCGTCCGGCAGGTTGTCGATAAGGGTGATGCCCCGCGCATCATCAGGACCGTGGTTGGTGACGGTGATGACAAAGGTCAGGGAGTCTCCGCGGTAAAAATAGCTGCGGCTGTCCTCGATGATCTTGGCGACCTCGAGATCGGACTCGCTGTTCTCGACCACACCCGCATCCCATCCCGTGTAGGTCTTGCCGCTTTCGACGCTGAACTCGTCGGTGCGGCCGTTGACCGGGTTGGCGTCCGAGTCCATGGCGTCGTCGCCGCTGTTCCAGATTGTAAAGAAGAAACCAGCCGGCAGCGAAAAGACCACGCGATAGACGCCGGGGGCCATGTCGGCAAAGCTGTAGAAGCCATCCGCGTCGGTTGTGGTGGTATCGACAGCGGTCTCAGCAGCGCCGGTGACAAGGCGGACGGTGACATGAGCCATGCCGGGCTCATTCGCATCCTGCTGGCCGTTTTGGTTGAGATCGTTCCAGACTCGGTCGCCGATGAGAATGTTGCTCTTCACGGGAGGCACGTAGGGGGTCAGTCCGCCGTCCAGGGTCAGGTAGTTGGTGTTGGCAGCCACCGTAAAGGGCGCGCTTTTGCCGCTCTCGGGGGCGATATCCGAGTCGGCGGCTGGATCGCTGCCCGCCTTGTACAGCGTGAAGAGATAGCCGGCCGGCTGAACCACCTGGATGCGATAGGAGCCGGGTGCCATGTCCTTGAAGAGATAGAACCCGTCTGAATCCGTCGTATCCACCAGGACCAGGCTTTCATCCAGGCTGCTGAGCAGATTGACGATAATCCCGGGCAGACCCGGTTCGCCCTCTTCCTGCAGACCGTTGTGATTGAGATCCTTCCAAATCCGGTCGCCGATGGTAATGTGGCTGACCACAGGCGGAATGAAGGGGACAAAGCCGGCATCCATGCCCAGATAAGCGGCATTGGAGACGACGCTGAAGGGCGCGCTCTTGCCGCTTTCGGGGATGATATCCGAATCGGCAGCCGGATCGCCGCCCTGCTGGAGCAGGGTGTAATCGTAATCGGCCGGCTGAACCACCTGGAGGAGGTAGGAGCCGGGCGCCATATCCTTGAAGAGATAGAGGCCGTCGGCATCGGTCTGACTGGTCAGGACCAGGCTTTCATCCAGGCCGCTGAGCAGGTTGACGGTGATCCCGGGCATACCCGGCTCGCCTTCATCCTGGATGCCATTGCGATTGAGGTCCTTCCACACCCGGTCACCGATGGAGATATTGCTTTTCTGCGGCGGGATATAGGGTACCAGGCCGGCATCCCACATCGGGTAGTTGCCGCCATTCATCGCAAAAATCGCCGGGGTTTTGCCGTAGACCTGGTCGACATCGGAATCCAGGTCATCGTTCGATCCCTGGTCTGGCTTGGCGAAGGCGTATCCCTCGGGCAGGACGAATTCGATCAGATAAGCGCCGGCCGGCATCTCCTTGAAGAGGTAGGCGCCCTCTGCGTTGGTAACGTCGGATTGCACCAGGGTCTGGTCGACGCCGCTGAGCAGGTGGACAGTGACCTTGTCCATGCCCGGCTCGCCCGCATCCTGGAGGCCGTTGTTGTTGCTGTCGATCCAGACACGATCGCCGATCCGGATACCGCTCGGATTGGGGTATTCCTGCTGGATGCGCAGGATCACGCAACTGGAGTTGTCGGTCAAATCCTCATCCTTGTTGGGGCTGGAGACCCAAACGCAGTTCTCCACCTCACCGAGGACGCTGGTGGCTTTCACCTTGACCTTGTAGGTGCGCGATTCGCCCGCCGCCAGCGAGGTTTCGATCCAAATCAGGGGATCGGGACCGGCATCGTAGTGGCGGTCCACATTGACCAGTTCAAGGGCCGCAGGCAGCTTGTCGACGACGCGGATATTGATGGCTTCGAACGGGCCCTTGTTGGTGACGGTGATATCGAAGGTCGCTTCTTCACCGGGTACCAGCTCGAGATCGCCGCCCTCGACGCTCTTGGTCACCGTTAGATTGGAGACATGCTTCGGGATCATTCCAGCGTCGAGGTTGAGGCGCGATTCGTTCTCCTTGAGATAGAACACACCGGTCCGGCCGGTGTTGGGATCGGCATCGGAGTCCACCTCACGATTGCCGCCGACCCGAGGCGCTGTGAAGAAGAAATTCTGCGGCAGCTGATATTCTAGCCTGTAATTCCCTTCCGCGACATCGCTGAAGAGAAAGAGACCGTCCAGATCGGTGGTTGTGGTGCGGATCGCCTCGCTGGTGTTGCCATCGAGCAAACGAACCGTGGCATTGGCGATGCCGGTTTCATCCTTGTCCTGCAAGCCGTTCTGGTTGGCGTCGAGCCAGATGCGGTCGCCGATCAGGCCACGATGGATGGTCGGCGGGCCGTTGAAAAGCAGATCATCCGGCCAGAAGATGAACTGGTTGCCCTGCCGGACGATATTGGAGGGATGATACGTGGTGATCACAGCCTGCCACCAGCCGGGCTCGGGATTTTCGATGAGATCGCCGCCGCCGTTCAGGGGCAAGTTGGGGCTTGGGGGATCGGTATTCCAGCTGCCGTCCTCCGTTAGGGTGCCCGGATATTCGACGCCGCTGGGGCTGATGTACTTGACCGAGCAACCGTCTTTTTCGAGATCGAAATTGAAGAGACGCAGAACGTCGCGTTTGGACACGTTGAACCAGAAGGTATTGGTCAGCGATCCCTCGCCGACGAACTGGAAGGCGGTGCGCTGGGCATAGAGTTTGATTTCGTTGCCGTTTGCGGCGATCTTGTCCGCATTGCCGTCCTCGATGCCGATCTTATAGCCGTTCTCGTCATCGCCCGCCACCGCGACCGTGATCTTGTACATCCCGGGGCCGTAGTCGCCCGCGCGCAGATCGTAGAACTTGACCCACTTCTGGCTGGTGCTGACGTCGCCGCCCTCGTAGACATGGCTGGCGATGAGGGTGTTATCCGGAGCGTAGAGGGAGAAGGTCGTCGCTTCCCAGCCATTGGATTTCTCTTCATCCGAATCGGTGGCGCTCTCGGGATTGTTGCTGAAGGACTCGGGATCCCAGAGCTGGATGGTCGCCACAAAGTCGGGATTCACGCCTTTGGGGATCTCGAGCCAAAAGATGTGCGGGGAGTTGCCATAGGCGGGATTGGTCCACCAGTCCCCGTCATCAAATTCAGCCGCGGGTCCGTTGGTCTGCATCAACACATTGTCCTTGCTGGGTAGGACCACCTGGCCGGCCTGAGCCGCCGGCAGGAAGGCTGCCGCGAAGAAGAACGTGAAAACCAGAAGCCATAACCCGGTGCTGACGCGATGCTGCCATTTGATTTGCTTCATTGTACTCATCTCCTGTCGATCAATTCACATCACCTGTCACGTTCAGGCTGAGCCCAGAGCCGCCTGACTCGCTCTTTTCGCCGATAAACCCCTTCCCTGTCCTGCACCTCCTTTCGTTACTTCTTTTCCTCTATGATATCAGTTACACTTGTCCTATTTCTTTGTCAGAAAATCCGCATTTGCAGCTGTTTTATGTGATTGATAACTCTATTTATATCAAATAATAAGTAGAAGATCGCGAGCGCCGTTCGCACTCCTGTTGCTCAAAAAGCATGCCAGAAGAGAAGTCCGGAAGGCGGGGTGCGAAGGTGCGGGAGGGAGAAGAGATAAAAAAGGTGTGGGAAAAAGAGCGGGATTTCAGTACATTAAAATTCTACAAGGCGTATCAAGAGGTCCCCGGATGAATTCCGATTCGATACTGCGCGCCTTCGCCTCCAGGAATTACCGGCTTTACTGGGGGGGCCAGGCGGTCTCGCTGCTTGGAACCTGGATGCAACGCGTGGCCATGGGATGGCTGGTCTATCGCTTGACGGATTCCGCCTTCATGCTCGGGGTGGTTGAATTTGTCAGCCAGATCCCCGCTTTTTTTCTCGCCCCGGTGGCCGGTGTCTATCTGGACCGCTGGGACCGGCGGCGCACCCTGATCGCCACCCAGGTGCTACTGATGGTCCAGGCGGCCTTGATCGCCCTGCTGATTTTTGCCGGCTGGATCCGCATCGACCACATCCTCGTTCTCAGCGGGCTGTTCGGGCTGATCAATGCCTTCGACCAGGCGGGACGTCAAGCCATTGTCAAGGACCTTCTCCTCCGGCGCGAAGACCTCGGCAATGCCATCGCCCTCAATTCGACTATGTTCAACGCCGGCCGGCTGATCGGCCCCTCCATTGCCGGGATCACCATCGCCCTGGTGGGTGAAGGCTGGTGCTTCCTGATCAACAGTCTCTCCTTTATCGCCATCATCTTAGCCTTGCTCCAGATTCAGACTGCGCCCGCGCCAAGGCCGGCCTCTGTACCGCCCGGCCTGATCGCCAGCATGCGCGAGGGGCTCTCCTATTCCTGGCGCGTTTTCCCGATCCGGATTATCCTCCTAGCTTTGGCGCTCTTCAGCCTGATCGGCCTTCCTTTCACCGTCCTCCTGCCCGTCCTGGCGAGGGATGTTTTTCATGGCAATGCTGCCACCCTCGGTTTCATCACCGCCTCGACCGGGGTCGGCGCGCTCTATGGCGCCTGGTACCTTGCCAGCCGTAAAACCGTAACGGGGCTGGAGCGGGTGATGGTCGCGGCGATCCTCATCGCCGGCGCGGCGCTGGTACTGATCGCCCTGGTGCAGCGGCTCTATCCCTCGCTGATTTTCATCATATTCGCCGGCTTCGGCCTCATGGCCGTCTACTCCTCGGGCAACACCATCCTGCAGACTCTTGTCGCGGACGACAAACGCGGCCGGGTCCTGGCGCTCTATACCATGACCTACCAGGGCATGGCACCGCTCGGCAGCCTGTTGGCGGGGCTCCTCACCCGGCACACCAGTGCCCCGACCACGCTCTGCATCAGCGGCGGCCTGCTGCTGGTCAGCGGACTCTATCTTACCCGCTATCTCAAACGCATGCGCTTCTTCATCCGCCGCCACCGGAAACTCGCCGAAGCGGCAGTAGAATCGGAGGGATAACCTGTGTACACCTGCACATTTTTACAAGGAGAGAGTATCTATTTGCGGCCTTTTGCGGAAGAGGACCTGGAACTGGTTCAGTTTGGCAAGAATGACCCACGGGTGCGGGAGACCCTCTTCCTGGCCATGCCGCAGACCCTGGAACAGGTCCGGGCGGAGATGGCCGCTTGGAGCACCAGCAAGGAGACGGTCCTCTTTACAATTTGCAGCAAAACGGAGGGCAAACCGGTGGGACAGACCGCCTTTGTGCGCATCGACCTGATCAGTCGCGCAGCGATCTTTTACATCGCAATCTACGATCCCGGGGAATGGAAGAAGGGCTATGGCGGGGAGGCAACGCGGATGATGGTCGCCTATGGATTTGACCAGCTCAACCTCAATCGGATCCAGTTGCACGTGAGCTGCGAGAATACGCATGCGGTTGCGGCCTATAAAAAAGCAGGGTATGCCATTGAGGGTACCCTGCGCCAGGCGATGTATCACCATGACCGCTATGTCGATTTTTACGTGATGGGAATCTTGCGTGAGGACTATTACCGGCAGCACTGACGGCCGCTGGAGAAGTGGAGCTATTCGGTGCGGTTGCGGTGATAGCTGCTAAAGATGATGCCCAGTCCGACGGCGATCAGGAGCAGGGGCCAGTAAGCCATGATCTCGCGCATGGTCAGCCAGTTGATGCCAAGGTCATCGAGAATGGCGACCAGCCCGAACGCGGATAGGATACCGCCGGGGACCAGAACCCCCCAATCCTGCGGTTTGAACGCGTAAAGGGCAAAGAAACTCAGGCCGAAGGCCAGAAGCAGGATACTCCAAAGATTGATGCTCCAGAGTGAGTCGATCACACCGTAATTTTTCAAAAAAGTGAAAAGGCCGCAAACCAGCAGAAAGGTCGCCCAGAAGACATTGCCCTTGTCGCCCTTGGCTACCGAGACGATCGACATGGCCGCGAAGAGCAGAAGGGCGACCGGGTAAATCTCCTCCCAGCCGAAACTGAACAAGCCCATCTGTTTGAACAAAAGCCCGCCGCCGATCAGAATGAGGATCAGGCCCAGGACCAGATTGGAGTCGTATTTTCTTTTCATGAGGATCCCTCTTCGTAGTGGAGAGTTGTGCTGCCTATATTAACGTAAATCCCTTTGCATTGTTTCATCCCGGTTGTGAAATTCCATTCCGCTTTCCATCTGGCCCCCCTCTGCACGCCCGGTCATGGGCACAAAGCGCACCGGAATCAATTCTCTGCGCGAGAGATGCCCCTCCTGGTTGCGTGTAATGAGCACCAGTTCCTGATAGGCGCCACCGAGCGGCAGAATCATACGGCCGCCGCGGGCGAGCTGTTCGACCAGGGGCTCAGGGATCACCTCAGGCGACGCGGTTAGGATAATGGCATCGAATGGCGCCTGTTCGGGCCAGCCGGCATAGCCATCGCCGCAACGGACCTGGACATTGGAATAGCCCAGGGCGGCCAGGCGCCCGGCAGCTTTCCTGCACAGCGGTTCGACGATCTCGATGGAGTAGACCTCCCGGGCCAGGAGGCTCAGGACCGCCGCCTGATAGCCGGAGCCGGTGCCGATCTCCAGCACCCGGTCGCCGGGACGCACGCTGAGCATGGCGGTCATGTAGGCGACGATATAGGGCTGCGAGATCGTTTGCTCGTAACCGATGGGCAGCGGATGATCCTCATAGGCCCGGTTACGCTCGCCGGGAGGAACGAAGAGGTGGCGCGGCACCATTTCCATGGCCGCCAGCACGGCGGAGTCCTGGAGGCCCCGGGCGCGGATCTGACGGTCGACCATGAGCTGCCGTTCGGAGTTCAGGGCCTGCTCCGCCGACGCGGCGCTCCTTTGCGGGGTTGCCTTCTCTTCTTGCATGCAGTCACTCCCTGAAATCAGTTTCACGGCAGCGATCAGAATCCCGATGGTTTTGACCATTTATCTCCTCCTCGATCTGCGGACGGATTGCCGCAACAAGAACCAAAGCCGCCGCTAGGTTGGCCAAGGCGACCAGCCAGAGGCTTCGGGCGAAGCCGAAAAGCGGAACCCAGAGACCACCGATAAGCAAGGCGGCGGTGGCGCCGCCGGCCAAGTCAACACCGTTGACCGTTCCCCACCTGCCGCGACCGGCGAAGGTTTCGTGCAGCCCGGAAAGCAGCGGGAAAAGGGCGCCGGTGAGTCCGCTGATGCCGATGAGCCCGAGATAAAAGAGCGGCGTCAGCGGATGGCGTGCCAGCAGCGCGAAGAAGGGGGTCAGTAAAAGAGCCGAGAGCGCGATCAGGGTGAGGAGAAGGGCCGCCAGAGTACCCCGATGCTGCGGGGGGACGCGCAGTGCGAGCCCTCCTCCCCCGGCCAGTCCGCCCATGAAGGCGGCCAAAGCGAGGCCGATGGCCTCGTAGAGATTGCCGTAGAGGCTTTGCAGCGCCAGAATGAAGAGCACATCAAAGGCCGTCGCCGCCATGCCGAGTGTAAACGCCGCCAGGAGAATGAAGGGGAGCAAAGGATGGCCGCGTTTGCGCCGTCCTCCCGCCCGACGCGCCCGCCGCCAGGCCGCCAGCAGTACTATCACCAGCAGTAGCGACCAAAACATCGCGATCCGGCGGTAGCCGATGCGTTCGACGGCGAGCAGGAGGGCGCTGCTGCCGCGTACTGTCTTCTGCCAAAGCATCAAGTCAGTCAAATAAGCAATCGGGTGAAAATCGCGGTTACGCCAAGCGGGCGCATCGGCCAGTTGCGCTTCGAGGGCGGCGAGGCGCTCCGTCGGCAGCCAGGTGGCGAACATCGGCGGGAAGAAATAGTCGAGATCGAGCTGCTGAGCCGCTAGGCGGCTGCCAAGCAGCACTGGATCAGCCGTCACCACCTCCCGCTGTCCCGCCAGATAGAGCGCATCATTGCCCGGGATGACGATCACATGCTCGAAACAGCGCCGCAAGGCCGCGTGCAGGGCGCGGTTGAGGCGGAGCAACTCGGGGCCGAGATAGTTCTCACCGCAAGGGACATTCAGCAGGGCGAGCATCCCCGTGGGGGCCAGACGGCTTTTTGCGAGGCTGAAAAACTCTTCAGTATAATAGCGGTTGGCCAGAGCTCCGGCGGGGCGCCCGACATTAAGGACCAACAGGTTGTAGCGTTCGCTGCAGCGCTGCAGGAAATGACGGCCATCGGTGTGCAGGACGGTCAATCGGGGTGTGCGCCATAGCGCGCGCAGAGAATCGGGCCAGGCAGCGAGCGCGATCTCAAAGGCGCGACGGTCGGCTTCGATAACCGTGACCTTCACATCCTGGGGGCGCGCCAATTCGGGGGCCAGTCCTCCCAGACCGCCGCCAATCAACAGGATGCGCCGCGGCGAAGACAGGGGCTGGCTGAGGAGCAAGGCCGCCTGGGCCTGGCTGTCGATAAGATTGGGTAGCGCGGTCTGGAAAACCCCGTTGCTGAAGAGGCTGGGCGCGCCACCCCAGTCGACTACCGCCAGTTCGCCGTGAGGCGAGGCGGCGCGGGCACGCAGCGACATACCGGGGGCGAAGGCGTGCCACCAGGCCGCAGCCCGGCGCTGCTCGATTCCGGGCGCCAGCAGGAGAAGGGCCAATAGCACGGCGGCCAGGACGGCGTGCCCCGGGCGGCGGCCTGCACGCCAGGTCATCAGGACGGTCAGCAGCAGCCCGGCGATCAGGAGGGTCTGCACGGGCGAAAGCCAGTGCACCAGCAAAAAGGTGAAGAGGAGACTGGCGGCGACGCTTCCGGCGGCATCCCAAACATAGACGCTGGCCGCAGGATTGTCACTCTCCTCAGCGCCGGCGCCGGCGAGCAGTGCGAAGGAGAGTCCGAGTGGAACGGTGACCGGAACGACGGTCATGAGTGCAAGCAGGAAGAGGTGCGGGATGGTCAGGTATTCGGCCGCCGGGACCTGCAGCAAGGTACGAGCGCCGGGGAGCACTAAAAGCGAGGCGATGCCGCAGAGCAGGGCGACTCCCTGCAAGCGGAAAGCGAGGGCGGGTGCCTGCTGCGGCCGAGGCAGCCGCAACCGGTTTCCGAGCCAACTGCCCAGTCCCGAAAAGCCCATCCAGATGGCGAGGAGAAATCCGACCAGCAGTTCGTTGCCCCAAAAGATCGCCATGAAGGCGCGCAGCAGGACGAGCTGCGCCAGCATGGCGATGCCTCCGAGCAGCAGGGCGGCGGGCTTGATCGAATGCATGGCTTCCTCCTTCGGGAAGGGCTCTCCGCGGAAATTTAGGAAAAATAGCGGGAGAAACCAACAAAATTACAAAGAGCTTGCTATTTTCATCAACTATCTTAAATTTATAGTCACGTGCTATTTCATTTATGGAGGCCTGGATGCGTAACGGGTTGTTTGGGTTGGCGTTGGGATTGGTTTTACTGGGGATCCAGTGCTCCGAGCCCACCAAATCAGAAGAAAAAATACCGGAAGCCCCGGCGATGATCGTCCTTCGCGGGCCTGCTTCGGTCAATGCACCGCCGCAAATCGGGCAGAAGGCGGACGAGATCAATTTCTATTTCAACTCGGTCACCGGGTTGCTGGCCGATCTCGGTAAGACGGCTCCGGCGATCAACAGCAACATCTATTCCTGGGAAGTACCACTCGGCAACGGCACTATCACCAAGCAGATCAAGGCGGTCCGGCGTTCGGACCAGTCGGTCGACTGGGCGGCGGTGCTGAACGGCGTGGCGGCGGACGGCACGCTCTACAGCGACCGCAAACTTTTCGTCGGCAAATCGGCGGGGGATAACAGTGCACAGTCGTGGACGTTCTATGATCTCGTCTCCGGCGGCATCACCCACAAGATCGCCTGGAGCAAAAACAAAAACGGCGTGATTCTGCTGGATGACACCTTTGCCGCGACCGATGGCCTCTGGCACCTGACCAATGCCCGGGATTTCTCGGGGAGTTATCGCTATACACTCGCCGGGAAGCTTCAATTCGAAGCCGTCTGGAAGGCCGACGGCTCTGGAAGCTACATCGATCATACACTATCGGACACCACGACGGCCTGGAAGTAAGCCGCACAGCAGCCATGAGGCAGCGCCGAAGGCAGGAGAGGGATGAGAATCAAGCAAGACAACGCCGGGGGGCTGGAGGGATTTCCACCTTTCCAGCGTGCGGTGGTCGCTGTCGCCCTTTCACCGCACCTTCCGGCGGTCCTGAATCAGTCGAGCCATCTTCTCCGGCCGCTAGGAACGGAGGTGCTGCTGCTGCACGTCGGCGGGGATAGTGCAGCGGCGCGACGGCGGCTGGAGGAAGCGATCGCCGCTTCGGCATTCGGCCGTGATCAGACGCCGGCGCTGATCATTCAGCCCGGGCAGCCGGTCGAGGTCATCGCCGCGGTGGCCCGCCGCGAACGCGCCGATCTGATCATCGCCGGGGCGCCCAAAAAAGAGAGTCTGCTGCGCCATTTCCTCGGTTCGGTGGCCACGCAGCTGGCTTCCGGAGCGCCGTGCTCACTGCTGCTGATGACCGATTCCTCTCTCACGCCGACGCCGATCTTTCGGATTCACTGTGCCGTCGAATATGACCGGCCCGCTCACTTTGCCGTCGAGGTGGCCATCAGCATAGCCCGGCAAATGCACAGCCGCGAACTCGTGCTGACTCATTCCTTCCACATCCCGGAATGGGAGGGCAAGATGAGTAAGGTGGATACCAAGGAAACCCAGCGCATCTATCACCGTCAGGATCTGCGTTTGCGCCGCTTCCTCTCCCGCTTTCCCTCACAGGGTGTCTCCTGCCGGGCCCAGTGCTTTCATGAACACTCGCTCTCCGCCACCCTCGAATTCGCCCGCGATCTCAACGCCAACCTGCTGGTTCTTCCCGGCCCGCGACGCCAGAGCGGCGTTTGGGATCGTCTCATCAAAAACAATTTGACCCACCTCCTGCAAACTCTGCCTGATGCCATCCTGGTGACGCGTAAGCCGCGCTATAGCGTGCGCCGCTCCGGCGATCAATCCGGGGCAAAAAAAAAGCCCGTTTCCGCGATTGGGAAACGGGCTTGATCAAGCCGTATGTTATTTTTTCCGCACCCAGAGGTTGAGGGTTGCCGGGCCCCGGCCTGCTGCATCGAGGACGAAGAGCGAGTCGGTGGAGGCCGAAATGGCGAGGGCTTCCGGCGCATTAAGCGGGGGATCGCCGCCACTGAGATGGGCGAGCAGGCGTCCGGCCCGGTTGAAGATGGTGATCACACCGCGCTGGGGGTGGGAGACGTATACGACATCCGCCGAATCGCTGGCCACCCCGCCTTCAGCAGCATCCGCCGGCAGCAAATTTTTTACCCGCCAGTAGCGCGCCAGGTAGCCCTCAATGGCGCCGTTCCAGCACTGCACACCGCCTGTGGTCTGATCGGTCAGATAGACCTGGCTGCCGTCCTTGAGCACCGCAATATCACCGCCCGTGTGGTCGATGCCGAAGGGGCTGCCGCTCAACTCGATGCCGAGGGGGGAGAGGAGATGCCAGCGCGTCGAGTTTTCCTCAAGGAGATAAAAGCGCCCCTCACGGTCGCAGTCGATGCCGCTGGCGGGAAAGTCGAGGGCGATGCCGGGGAGGGGTATGCCGTTGCCGGCGTGAAAGCGGTAGATCATGCGCGGCTCTTCTTCGGTGAGCACGCAGATCAGGTTGGGCGGAGCGAAGGCTATGGCGCTGATGACGCCCAGCGGCCGGCTCTGGAGATCCTTGTCGGTGCCGTACTGGATCGGCGAGAAGGAAACCGGATGGCCCTGGCGATCGAGGATGGTGATGGCTGGAGCACTCAGCGCACCCACCCAGATCTGGCCGCGGTCGTCAGTTGCAAGTGCGCAGGGTGACTCGATGACCGGGCCGAACGTGCCGCGGGCGAGAAAGTTCTGGTACCTGGCCAGAATTGAGAGGGACCAGACATCGCTATAGCCAAAATTGCGTTTGGGGTGGCCGGCGGACTCTTCATGGTTGTCCCAGGCATGGATACGAAAACGGAAATCGAGGCCCGCATCATCGGCCTTGATGGCCTTGTCGGTGATATACCAGTCCTTGTAGTTCTTGAGTTTGCTCATCTGGACTTCATTGGCGGGATTGGGGGGCCAATCGCAGTCGAAGAGCAGATAAATCCCTTTACCGTCCGAACCGGTACGGTCGTCATAGACGCCCGAGGGATCGGTGATCTTGGCGGCGATCCGGAATTTGGAGTGGGCATAAACGCGATCAGGGAGGGTATAGGCTTGTTCGACGATCGGTCCCTGCGAATCTCCGGCATAGCGCTTCCAGGGTTGTTCGGCCAGGGCGACTTCACTGGCAAAGTTTTCGGACAGGATCCGGTTAAGGTCGGGATCCGGGGTATGATTGGGGAAGAGCAACTCGTAGGAGAAGAGGGCCATGCCCTTGCAGCCGGCATCGCGGGCGATGCGCAACTGGGTGGCGAGATGACGGGCGCTGCCGAGGTAAATGCCGGGATAGACATGGCGGTTATGATCGTTATAGCGGTGCTCGAGTAACTGGCGGCGAAAGAGGGTATCGTCCCGGGTGTAAATCATGGGATAAATGGCGTCGATGATGCCGCGGGCGAGCCACTCGTGGCTGTCCTGGAGGTAGACGCGCCGGCCGGTCGGATAGTTGCCGAGGACGGCGGCGGAGAGGACCAGGGTGGGGTTATGGATTTGCATCGCGGTGTGGAGCCGGGCGATGAACCGGCTGATCGCCTCGCGCCGCCACTGGCTCCAAGCGGTTTCGTCGCGGTCGGGGGTTCCGCCGGTCTCCTGCCGGTAAACTTCCAGCGAGGCCCGATCATAGGAAAAGGAGGGGGCGGGATAGCGGATATAGTCGAGATGAATTCCGTCGATGGCATAGGTGGTGTACAGTTCCTCGCAGAGTCCGAGGAGATAGGGGGTGACCTCTGGATGGGTGGGGGAGAGCCAGACATATTGCACGTTAAGGGGTTGGCGCTGGCCGAAGCGGTCTACCATAAACCAGTCGGGATGGGCGTTGTAGAGTTGATTGCCGATTCGCGGCGGTTTGGTACCCATCCAGCCGGGGTAGACGTTGATCCAGGCTTGCAGTTTGAGGCGGCGGGCATGCGCCTGATCGATGGCCACCTGTAGGGGATCCCAGCCGGGGTTGCTGTTGCGTAGCTCGGAGGCCCAGAGTTCGATCCTAGAGCGGTAGAAGACGGTACCGTCGCCACGGACCTGGAAGAGGATGGTATTGAAGTGGGCGGCCGCGGCATTCTCCATGATCTGAGCGATGTCTGCCGGCGACTGATAATCCCAGCGCGTCACCCAAAGGGCGCGCGTTTCGGGTTCCTCCCCCGAAGCGATGGCAATCGTGCAAAACAAGGTGATGAAAATCAGGGTGCCGGTTAGGCCCAATCCGCTACGCATGCAGGCTCCATTCTGGTCATTCTGATGGGAGAATTTACACAAAAAGCAGTTACTATCAAATCCTTTTATTGGTATTTTGCAGCTTCACGGCACGTTATTTCCAGCTTGACTATTTCCCTGATTCATGGTACATTAATTGTTTAGGTTATCTCTTTTGGTTCTATGAACAGGTGCCGGCATGAATCGCTTCCAACTGGTTTCTCCCTTTGAGCTGCAGGGCGATCAGCCCCAAGCAGTCGAGCAGCTGGTCCAGGGACTGCAGCGTCAGGAACGCTACCAGACCCTGCTTGGAGTCACCGGCAGCGGCAAGACCTTCACGATGGCGCACGTCATCGCCCGGATGAACCGGCCCACCCTGATCATCTCGCATAACAAGACCCTGGCCGCGCAGCTCTTCGGTGAATTCCGCGGTTTTTTCCCGGGGAACGCCGTCGAGTATTTCATCAGCTATTATGACTATTATCAGCCCGAGGCCTACCTTCCGCATACCGACACCTATATCGAGAAGGATACCTCGATCAATGACGAGATCGACCGGTTGCGGCTGCGCGCCACCTCAGCCCTGCTCTCACGCCGCGATGTGATCATCGTCGCGTCGGTGTCGTGCATCTATGGCCTCGGCTCGCCCGAGGACTGGCTCGAGATGCTGATCATTCTCAAGGTTGGGCAGCACATCGAGCGCAACCGGATTTTGCATAAGCTGGTCGAGGTGCATTATTCCCGCAATGATGTCGATTTCGACCGCGGGACCTTCCGCGTCCGCGGTGATGTAGTCGAGGTGATCCCGGCCTATGAGCGTGAAGCGATTCGCATCGAGATGTTCGGTGATGAGATCGAGCGGATCTCCCGGGTGGATGTACTCACCGGAGAGATCAAGGAAGAGATGGAGACGGTGGCGATCTACCCGGCCAAGCATTTCGTCACCTCACCGGAGCGGCTGAAAGTGGCGATGGAATCGATCCGCGGGGAATTGAAGGAGCGTCTTGGTGAACTGCGCGAAGCGGGGAAGCTGCTCGAGGCGCAACGGCTGGAACAACGCACCCGTTTCGATCTCGAGATGATGCAGGAGATCGGCTATTGCAGCGGGATCGAGAACTACTCCCGCCATCTCGGCGGCCGCAAGCCCGGCGAACGCCCCTCGACCCTGATTGATTATTTCCCCCGGGATTATCTCCTGATCATTGACGAATCGCACGTCACGGTGCCGCAGATCCGCGGCATGCACCATGGCGACCGATCGCGCAAGGAGGTCCTGGTTGAATATGGATTCCGGCTCCCCTCGGCCCTGGACAACCGGCCGCTCAATTTTGACGAGTTCACCGCTTCGATCAATCAGTGCATCTTTGTCTCCGCCACGCCGGCTGAATATGAACTGGAAATGTGCAAGGGTGTGGTTGTCGAGCAGGTGATCCGCCCGACCGGACTGATGGATCCGGAGATCGAGGTGCGGCCGGTCAAGGGCCAGATCGACGATCTCATCGGCGAAATCAATCTTCGCGCCGGGCGCGGCGAACGCATCCTGGTCACCACGTTGACCAAACGGATGGCGGAGGATCTGACCGAATACCTCTCGGGCATGGGCATCCGCGTCCGCTATATGCATTCGGAGATCGACGCCCTCGACCGCGTGGTGATCCTCCGCGACCTGCGCCTGGCTGAATTCGACGTGCTGGTTGGGATCAACCTGCTGCGCGAGGGACTCGATCTCCCCGAGGTCTCGCTGGTTGCCGTCCTCGATGCCGATAAGGAGGGATTCCTGCGCTCCGAGCGCTCACTCATCCAGACCGCCGGGCGTGCCGCCCGCAACATCAACGGCAAGGTGATCTTTTACGCGGATAAGATCACCGATTCGATGCGCATGGCGATCGATGAGACCAGCCGCCGCCGCGCCATCCAGGCGGAGTACAACGAAGCCCATCATATCACACCCACCTCGATTGTCAAGTCAATGGAAGAGGTGATGGGAGCAACGCGCGTCGCCGATGCCCGCCCGGAGCCTTACGGCAAAAAAGAGGTCACGATCGAGGACAAGGAGTTCCGGCAGACCTGGAAACGGATGAGCGAAAAGGAACAGCTCGAGCTCCTGGGCGAGCTGGAGAAGAAGATGTTCGCCGCGGCTGCGGCGCTGCAGTTCGAACAGGCGGCGGAACTGCGCGATCAGATCGATCTGCTCCGTCTCAGCCATGAAGAAAAATTCAAGATCGCGCACATCCTCGAGAAATAGGAAAGATCATGCGAGTACTGATCATCGGCAGCGGCGGGCGCGAGCACGCGCTGGTTTGGAAGGTGAAGCGCAGCGCGCTGGTCAAGAAGGTCTATTGCGCCCCGGGCAATTACGGTATCGCGCGGGAAGCCGCCTGCGTGGAGATTCCGGCGCATGACATCAAACGGCTGCTTGCCTTTGCCGTCAAGGAGAAGATTGATCTGACTATCGTCGGGCCGGAGCAGCCTCTGGTCGCCGGCATCGTCGATGAATTCGAGGCCAACGGCCTGGCCATATTCGGCCCGACCCAGCGCGCCGCGGAACTGGAGGGGAGCAAAGCCTTTACCAAGGAGCTCTTGGCGCGCCACCACATACCCTCCGCCCGTTTCAGCGTCTTTTCGGACTATGAAGCGGCGAGGCGCTATCTGAGCGGGGCTCGCTTGCCGGTGGTGATCAAAGCGGATGGCCTCGCTGCGGGCAAGGGGGTGGTGATCTGCACCGATCCGACACAAGCGGCGATGGAACTGCACAAGATCATGGTCGGAATGGTTTTCGGTCAGGCTGGCAGCCGGGTGGTGATCGAGGAGTTTCTCACCGGCGAGGAGGTCTCGGTGCTCGCCCTCAGTGACGGGGAGCATTTGGTCTATATGGCCCCGGCGCAGGACCACAAGCGGATCCTGGATGGCGATCAGGGCGGCAACACCGGCGGCATGGGGGCCTATGCCCCGGCGCCCTTCCTGGACGCGGTCCTGACGGAGAAGGTTCGCACGGAGATCATGGAACCGACGATCCGCGCGATGGCGCGCGAAGACCGCCCCTATCGCGGCGTTCTTTATGCCGGCCTGATACTGACCGCCGAGGGTCCCAAGGTCCTCGAGTTCAACTGCCGTTTCGGCGATCCGGAGACCCAGGTCATCCTGCCGCTGGCGGCCAGCGATCTGGTTGAAGCGATCATGGCCAGTCGCGACGGCGGCCTCGGCTCGTTTCAGTGGCGCAACCATGCCGGCGCTGCGGTGGGCGTCGTCATTGCCTCGGGCGGCTATCCGGAGCGCTATACCACCGGCCACCGGATCTATGGCCTCGACGCTTCACCCGACAAGGATGTCGTCATCTTTCATTCCGGCACGAAACAAACCGACGGTTACCCAGTGACCGCCGGCGGGAGGGTGCTCACGGTCACTGCCTGGGCGCCGGATCTCGAGTCGGCGATCGCCCGCGCCTACCGGGCCGTGGGCAAGGTGGCCTTTGACGGCGCCTACTACCGCAAGGATATCGGCGCCAAGGGATTGCGGCGGAAATAAGAGCCCGGCGTTGCGGCCGGTTTTCATCGTCTTCAGCACACGGAAACCTATCAGCCATTCATCGCTTCATGCTCCCGGGCATGCAGCCATCACTCGCAAGGAGCCCATCATGAAAATCCTCGTCACCGGCGGCGCCGGTTTTATCGCCTCGCAGATCACCGATGCCTATATCGCCGCCGGCCACCAGGTGGTGGTTCTCGATAACCTGGTCACCGGAAAACGGGAGAATCTCAATCCCGAGGCGACCTTTTATCAGATGGACATTCAGGACCCCGCGCTTGTCGAGGTCTTCAAACGTCATCAGTTCGATATCGTCAATCATCATGCTGCGCAGATGGATGTGCGCCGCTCCGTCGAAGATCCCATCTACGACGCCCGCAATAATGTCCTCGGCTTTCTCAATATCCTCCAGGCCAGCGCCAAGACCGGTGTAAAACGCGTTATTTTTGCCTCTTCAGGCGGGGCGATCTATGGCGAGCAGGATAGCTTCCCGGCAGATGAGCGTCACAAGACCCAACCCTGCAGTCCCTACGGGATCACCAAACTGGTGGGCGAAAAGTACCTCTTTTTTTACAGCCAGACCTGGGGCATCGGCCATACCATCCTCCGCTACGCCAACGTTTATGGCCCGCGGCAAAATCCGCATGGTGAGGCGGGGGTGGTCGCGATTTTTTGCAGCCGCTTGCTGGCAGGGGAAGAGCCGGTGATCAACGGCACCGGTGAGCAGACCCGCGACTTCGTTTTCGTTGCCGATGTCGTTGCCGCCAACCTTCTGGCCCTGGCGCAGACGTCCAACGATACCTTCAACATCGGCACCGGCCATGAAAGCACCATCAACGAGGTCTACCGCACCCTTAACGCGCTGATTGGCAGCAACAAGCCCGAAAAGCACGGCCCGGCCAAGGAAGGAGAGCAGTTCCGCAGCGTCATCGACGCCAGCCATGCCGCCAGGATGCTGGGCTGGAAACCACGCTTCACCCTCGAGACCGGTCTGCATGAGACCGTTGAATTCTTCAAGAAAGCGAGATCCTGAACGTCCGATGTGCGTCGATCAACCGGAACATGAACACTGGCGCGAGGTGCAGCGGGAGACCGGTATCCTCGGCGATTCTGAGGCGATCCGCCGGCTGCTGGAGACCATCGAGCAGGTGGCCGGCACCGACATCTCGGTGTTGATTACGGGAGAGAGCGGCACCGGCAAGGAACTCGTCGCCCGGGCGATCCACCTGCGTAGCCACCGCAAGATCCATTCGCTGATCACAGTGAATTGCGGCGCCATCCCCGAGGGCATCATCGAGTCCGAGCTTTTCGGGCATGAAAAGGGCTCCTTCACCGGAGCGGTTGGACCGCGCAAGGGCTATTTTGAGCTGGCGGACAGGGGATCGATCTTTCTCGATGAGATCGGCGAGCTGCCGCTGACGACCCAGGTCAAGCTGCTGCGGGTGCTTGAAGCGCGTGAGTTCATGCGGGTGGGGGGCGTTGAGTCGGTCCAGGTCGATGTGCGCTTCATCGCCGCCACCAACAAGCAGCTCGAGGAGGAGGTGCGACGCGGCCATTTCCGCGAGGACCTCTTTTACCGCCTGAATGCCGTCCATATCCGCGTGCCGGCACTGCGTGAGCGCAGCGAGGACATTCCGCTTCTCGTGCAGAAATTCGCGGCCGAATTTGCTCGCGAAAACCATATCGATTTTCCGGGGTTCAGCCCATCAGCTCTGGCGGCGATGTCCAAGGCGAGCTGGCCGGGCAACATCCGCGAGCTGCGCAACGTCGTAGAAAAGATCATCGTCCTCGAACGCGGCACCTGGATCGATGAGGAAACTGTCCGCCGATACTTGCGGATCAGCCATCCCATGGATCCCGCCTTGCCGGTGCCGGTCACCCGGGGACGGGAAGAGACCGAGCGGGAGCTTTTTTTGCGGATTTTACTGGAGATCAAGAGCGAGATCGCCCAGCTGCGCGAACTGGTGCTGCAGCGTCAGCCGTCGCACTATCCCCTGGCGCCCTGGCGGGAAGAGCTCGCCGAAGAGTATCTCGAGCCGGTACCGCCAGCGGCGGAGGGGGAACGCCGATCGGTGGCGGAGATGGAGAAGGAGCTGATCCAGAGCGCCCTGCAGAAATTCGGCGGCAGCAAACGCAAGGCCGCCCTCGCCCTGGGGCTGAGCGAGCGCACACTCTACCGTAAGATTGAAAAATACGGATTGAAGGTTTCCCGTGATTAAACAAGGCTCGATTCTGCTGCTGCTCGGCCTTGCAGCCGGTTGCGGCATCTATTCGGTAAAGGGCTCCATGGCGCCCCATCTTAAAACCGTGGCGATCCCGCTTTTTGACAACCGCACCGCGGAGTTCCGCGTGGCGGAAGACCTGACCGACGCCATTATCACGGCGTTCACCAGCGATAACTCGCTCAAGATCGCCGAGCGCAGTTCGGCCGATGTCCTTATCGAGGGGAGCATTCTCCAGATCGATGATCGGGCGGGCGCTTTCGATGCGGGCGAGAACGTGCAGGATATGAAGGTCTATCTCAGTGTTCAGATAAAATGCACCGACCAGGTTCAACGCGAGGTGCTCTGGCAAGAGCGGCTGACCCATTTTGGCAGCTACGATCCCTCCGGCGGGCAGGAGGCGCGCAGCGAAGCCCTCACCGAGGCGATGCAAAAGGTGAGCGAGGATGTTCTTAACAAGACCGTAGCCAATTGGTAATTTTTGCGCATATTAGCACAAACTGTTTGGTATTTTTACAAAGAATGGTTAATTTTGTAATAATACCATCAGCATATGACGCCTCATGCAGGTACAGGTAAACTATAGAGATTGGCCGGTAGTGAGGAATTGCACGATCGGGAGAGTAAGGCATGCGCGATAACTATGCCGCAGAGATCAAAACCTTGACCCAGCATCTGGGCACGCACAAGGAGTCGATGGTCTTTGCCCGGCTGGCGGATCGATATCTGCAGCTTAACGAAACCGCAAAGGCGCTCGAGATCTGTCAGAATGGCCTGCGCAATCATCCGCATTACGACAGCGCCCATTATGTGCTGGCCAAATGTTTTATCGCTCTCAACCAATACGAAGAGGCCGAAAAGCATCTCAAACATTTGATTTTCAGTGATCCCAGGTTCCTCAATGCGCACAGGCTTTATGCCGAGCTGATGGGACGGATGGGGATGACCACGCGTGAACGCGCCAGTCTGCTCCGCATCCGCGATCTGGATCCCCTCTTTTCTGGAGTGACACCGGAGATGGAGCCTGGTGCGTCTCCAGAGCCGCCGGCTGTGGCCTTACCAGTGGATGCCAGCGTTGCGGCGGCGCCTGCACCCGTTACGCCTACCGCTGCAATAGTTCCGCCGGAGCCGGAAACCGCGGCCGCTCCGACTGTTGCACCCGAAAGCGCATGGGATGCCGGTGCCCGGCAGCCGGCCGCTCCTGAGGCGCCTTTAGCGGGACCGGAACCGGCAGCCGTGCCGCTCGGCGAGTACAAACCCCCTGTGCCGGAAATGGACCTCGATGAATTCGCACGCGAGCTGGCAGCGCTGGATGTGCCCGAGGGGGAAATGACGCTGGAAGCAGGCAGCGGCCCGCAGGAAATCCAGCCGTTGGCAGAATCCGCCGCAGATCGCACCAGCCCGGAAAGCGATTTTGAGCGCGAGGAGATCCACTTCTCGGAAATGCTCGACGATTTGTTCAGTCTGAGTCGCGACGAAGAAGACCGCCGCGCGCTCGAAGACCGCCATTCGATCGAGCGCGCCGCTCGCCAGCCTGAGCCGGAACTGGGACCGCCTGCTCCGGCGGCGGAGGTGGTCGCCGCACCCGCCCCGCTGCGCGACTTCAAACCCTACTTTCCCGAACCGCCCTTGGCCACCCCGCCGCAAGCCCCCGCCGAGCCCGCTGGCGCTGCTTTTCCGGAGGAGCCCGAAATGTCTCCGGTCCTTCCCTTCCGCGGCGATGAGGAGTGGCAGGAGGATAACCGCTTTGCGGAAGCCCCCGAACCCGAAACGCCGGTCCGGCTGGAACCCCCGACAGTCGAGTCCGAGCCCTTTGAGGAAGAGGAGACCGAAGTTCCCCTGGCCAGCGCGATCGGCCCGGAACAGGAGGACGATCTGGGGAAGGCCTTTTTGGACGAGGAAGAGCAGGAGGAGCAGTTTAGCGATTTTCTCGCCAATCTGGACCGTCTCGGTGGTGCTGTCTTTGGAAACGAGGCGGAGGAACCGACTCAGCCCGGCAGGGAGAAACAATTTCCCATACCCTGGGATGAGGAGCCGGAGGAACCGCCTGCTGTCGAGATGCCGCCCCGGCGGGAACCTCTCGAATCCAGCACACCGCCGCCGGGTGCAGAGAGCCCGGATGAGACGCCCGCGGCGGCTGACAAGCCCAAGGAAAAATTCGTCACCCCCACGTTGGGCGAAATCTACGCCGCCCAGGGGCAATACGCCAAGGCGATCAACGTCTTTGAAATGCTGCTCAAGAAAAATCCGGAAAACGAGTGGTATCGCACCAAACTGGATTACCTGCGCAAGCGGCTCGAGGATGAAAAGATATAGATTCCGGGCAGCGGCCGCCTCCCCGATCCGGTCGGCTCGCGGAGCTGCCGCGGCGCCGGACAGATCTTAGCGGTGGAATTGAACGGCTGTGATCCTCTCCGTTGTCATTGTCACCTATAACAACCGCACCGAAATCGACGCCTGCCTCGAAGCGCTGGATCCCACCCTGGCATCCTGCGAAGCGCACCTTCATCTTGTCGACAATGCCAGCAACGATGGCACGGCTGAGTGGCTGCAAGCTGCCCGGCGCGATCTCGCCGGCCGCTTTCCCCGATTTGACTTGATCCTCAACCGTACTAATCGGGGATTCACGGCAGCGGTCAACCAGGGGCTGGCGCAGTGCCAGGGCGATCGGATCCTGCTCCTTAATCCCGATGTCATCATCCCGGCGGGGGTGATCCCTCTCCTTTTGCGTGAACTCGACGCCGATCCGCAGATCGGGGTCGTTGCGCCGCAGCTGCGATATCCGGACAGCCGGATTCAGCCCTCATGTCGCCGCTTCCCGCGCAAGCTGGATGTTGTGATGGAAAGCACCGGGCTGGTCCATCTGGCGCGGCACTGCGGCTACCGCGACTGGAAGATGCGCGAGTTCGATCATCGCACCAGCATCTACGTCGATCAGCCGCAGGGGGCCTTCCTGCTGGCGCGGCGGCAGGTGCTGGAGCAGATCGGCCTGCTGGATGAACGCTTTTTTATGTTTTTCAGCGATGTCGAGTGGTGCGAACGGATTCGCGCTGCGGGCTGGCGGATTCGCTTTTGCAGCGAGGTTTTTGTCTACCATCACAAGGGGGCCAGCATCCGCCGCGACCGCCGGCGGATGCTGGTGACCTCCACGCGCTCTTTTATCGACTATTTCGCCATGCACGACCGCACTCCGCGTGACCGACTGGGCACCTTCTTCATCGCCCTGCTGCTGAGAATGGTCCTGGGCGTACGCTGGCTTGCAGAAACGGTTAGGAAAAGCTGAGATCATGAACCGGCCCCTTCCCCGCATGCTGTGCTCTTTGTTGCTGCTGCCGACCCTGGCCGCCGTCTGGCCCGCGGCCGCCGCTGCCCCAGGCAGCACGTTACTCGTCAAACTCAAGACCCCGTTGCTGCCGCTTGCGGATGCGAAAGGACTGCAGAAATCCTCCGTGCTGCCGCTCGGCGACTGGACCGGTCGTCCGGAGATCGCCGACTGGCACCCCTTCGTCGAAACCGGAACTTCCCTGACCAGAGCCGGTGCGGAGGCGGCCGCAGCGAGAGCCGAACTCGGCAAATGGCTCCTTATCACCCTCTCCGCAGGAACGGATCCCAATGCCCTCCTGCCGGCACTGCGCGCCGCGCCACAGGTCGCCAGCGCCGCGATCAATCGCCCCTTCCATCCGGATTGGCTTCCCGACGATCCCCTGATCTCCCGACAGTACGCCCTGAACAAGGTTGCGGCCGCTGCGGGCTGGGAGATCGAGCGCGGCCGCTCCAGCGTGGTGGTCGGCGTCATCGATACCGGCATCGATTACACCCATCCCGATCTGACGGCCAACCTCTGGATCAATCCCGGCGAGGATCTCAATGGCAACGGCCGCGCCGATTCCCTCGATTATAACGGGATCGATGACGACGGCAACGGCTTTGTCGACGACGTGCAGGGATGGGATTTCACCGATGCTCCCAACTATCCGGACGGCGGCGACTACCGCGAGCGCGATAATAATCCGATGGACGAGATGGGCCATGGCACGGCGGTGGCCGGCATCATCGCCGCCACGGCCAATAACAGCCTGGGCATCGCCGGGCTGGCGCCCGGCTGCCGGCTGATGAATCTGCGCGCCTTCACGGCGGCGGGCAACGGTGAGGAGGATGACGTCGCAGCCGCCCTGCTTTATGCCATCGACAACGGCGCCGCCGTAGTCAACATGAGTTGGGGCGATGTGTTCATTTCGCAATTGTTGGATGATGTCCTCCATTATGCCGCGGCCATGCAGGTCGTTCTGGTCGCTTCCGCCGGCAACAGCGCTACCGATGCAATCCATTATCCCTCTGCCTTCGCCTGTACAATTTCCGTCGGCGCGACCGATGCCACCGACCAGCTCGCAAGTTTCTCCAATTACGGCCCCTCTGTGGATCTGGTCGCTCCGGGCGTCAACATTCTCACGACCGTGCGGCACGCGCTGTACGACTCGTCCCTCAGCGGCACCTCCTTCTCCGCCCCCTTTGTTTCAGCGGCCGCAGCACTCCTGCTCTCTCAGGATGGCAGCCGCTCGCCGGACGCAGTGCGCAGCATTCTCACCACCACCGCCGACGATCTGGGCCTGCAGGGATGGGACGTCTATTACGGTGCCGGTCGGCTCAATCTTGCGCGCGCCCTGGCGCCGCAGATCGAGTCGGCTGTCCGCATCCGCGCACCCTGGCTGGATGAAGGCTTCCGGAAGGGACCGATCGAAATTTACGGCTCGGCCTGGACCTCATCGCTGCGAAGCTACGCCCTGGAATGGGGCATGGGCGATAACCCGGCCGCCTGGTCGCCGGTCGCCGCGCCGCAGACCAGCCGCGTCCTGGACGGCTTGCTCGGCGTCTGGACGAACCCGCCAGCCCGGGATACCAGTTTTACCCTACGCCTGCGGGTGCAGAATCATAACGGCACCCTCGAACAGTCCCAGGTGCGCATCTTCATCGATCAGAGCCCGCCGGTGCTCTCCCGGATCGCGCTCCTCGGCCTCTACGATGCCGAGTACCCCGCCGCTCTTCTCCAGTTTGATACCGACGATCTCTGCGAGGGCGCCGTCCTGTATCGCCGCGCCGGCAGCAGCGATTCTTGGCAGGAAGAGCCGATGGGCTATCGCACCCGCCAATCCCGGTTCCTCGTCTCGCGGGAGATGGCCGCCATGCCGCTCGAACTGCAAGTCCGGGCCGCCAACACCGCGGGCCTGCAAACGACCGGCGACACACTGCTGCAGGCGGATCCTGGCCAACCCCCCCTAAATACCATGCGCTATACGCGCCTGGGAGCGAGCCTGCCGCATGGCCATCTCCTCGACCGTACAGCCGATTTTGATGGAGACGGCTGTCCCGAGATCATCCTCGGCTATGAGGAGAACCCCAATCGCCTTGTAACCGCGCTCTTCAGCCAGGATGGCGTGGGGGGGCTGCGACAGCTCCTGGCCCTCCAGGAACCCGCCATCCCACGCAGCATCGGCGACAGCGACGGCGACGGCCGCCTCGAACTGCTGACCGGCTATGGTTTTACGACCTGGCTCTATGAGGTCAACGGCATCGCCCCGCTGAGCCTGTCGCTGGTGCGCAAGTGGCAGGGCGACAGCAATCTGCAATACTGGGGGAGCCGTCTGGCGGATCTCGACGGCGACAAACGCGGCGAGCTGATCATGCGCGTGGTCCGCTCTGGCAGCAATGCCTCCGATGATTTCGAGGTCTGGCGTTGCACGGGCAAGGGTGAATTTACCCCCATTGCCGTCCTCTCCAATCCCAGCCGGGGCGACAATTTCTACGGGGTGCCGCATTGCGAAACCGGTGATTTTGACGGAGATGGTCGCAGCGAGATCCTCCTTGGCGATAGCGACGGCGACCTATTTATCTATGAGATGGACGGGAACCGCTTCACCCTGACCTGGCAGGAGCGGCTGCCTCTCCTCGATGCGGTCGATTTCATTGCAGCGGGCGATTTTGACGGGGACGGCGATCCGGAATTCGCGGCCGGCTGCCACTCCGATCCCGACCTGAATACCGAGCACACCTATGACAGCCGCCACTGGTGCTATCGCATTTACGACAAGAGAGGAGATAATGATTACGGGGTGGCCGCAGAGTGGCGCTTTTTCGGCTATGAGTCGTCCAAAGATTTCGAGAGCGGGGTTTCGAGCGGCGACAGCGACGGCGACGGGCGCGACGAGCTTTTCATGGCCGTCTATCCGGATCTCTACCTGGCGGAATATACGCCGGAGGGCGGATATGCGCTGAGCTTTCATACGGCTACCGTTCAAGCCAATGCCGTGACGGTCGTCGACAGCGACGGCGATTCACTGCGGGAGTGCTGGTTCAGTGATGGCAAGGCCATCCATCCCTGGGTGCTGGTGGAGAACCTGTCCGCCCCGGCCATGCCGGTGGGATTATTGGCCCGGCCGTTCGATGCCACCAGGGTCGATCTCTCCTGGTCCGCTGTACCGGGCGCGCAGGCATACCTTCTCTACCGCGGCCCGGCAGAGGATCGTCTCGCCCTGTTTGCGAGGGTGCTGCAGCCCGCTTTCCGGGATAGCCTGGTGCAGCCGGGGGTGCGTTATCACTATGCCGTCGCCGCCGAGGATTCGGCGCGCACCCCTGCCGTGAGTTTGCGCTCTGCGGTGGTCGCAGCGCGCCCTGGGGTACGGCCAGCGCTGCTGTCGGCTGCGGTGACGGGCGAGCGCACCTTGCATCTGCGCTTCAGCACAGCGATGGATGCCGGCATGCTTCAGAACAGCCGGAATTACCTCATCACGCCGGAGGTTGGTCATCCCAACACCGCGCTGCCGCTCGCTTCGGGCGGCGGGGTGCTGCTCAATCTGGCGGCGCCACTGCCGGCCGGCCGCTACCGGGTGGAGGTCCGCCAGGTGGCGGACCTTGACGGCCTCCCCATCGACACCACCCGCGCCGGGTGCGCGTTCAGCGTCAGTGCCCCGGCCAGCACCCCCTATCTCAGCAATGTCAGCGCACCGGCCCGGGGGATCGTCGAGCTCACCTTCAACGAACCGATGGAGAAGAGTGGGCTGGAGGCGCGCGACAACTACAATCCGGGCACGGGCCTATATGTCGCTTGGGCGGAAGCGATCGCCCCCGATAACCGCTCAGTCCGTCTTCACATCACCGGCAGCGTCGCCTGGGGAGCGGTCGGCAAGCCGTTGACGATCAAGGTGAGCGGTCTGCGGAGCGCCGCGGGTGTGGCACTGGTGCCCGGACGGGGGGATGTGATCCAGCTGCTGTTCACCGCCCGGACCCTCGATGCCGTCCATACGTTTCCCAATCCCTACCGGATGGGCGTTGATCCTGAGGGGATCACCTTCGCCGATCTTCCCGCCGAATGCGAGATCCGCATCCTAACCATCGCCGGCCAGACTGTGCGTTTGCTCAACGAGGAGAACGGCGATGGCGGTCTGGTTTGGGATGGCCGCGATGAGGCCGGGCGGCTTGTGCCTGGCGGAATCTATCTTTACCGAGTGACCGCCGGAGGCAAAGATCATCTCGGAAAACTGGCCGTGGTCCGGTAGGAGGGCTCCGTGCTGCGAGTTGGATTGACGGGGGTGATCGGTTGCGGCAAATCGCAAGTGGCGCGGATGCTGCATGCCGCCTGGGAGATCCCGGTGATCGACATGGATTTGGCCGGCCGCGCGGCGGTCGAGCGCCCGGCGGTGCTGCTGCGGCTGCGCGCGGTTTTTGGCCCGGAGATCCTGACAGCGGCCGGGGCGCTCGACCGCCGCGCTCTCGGGCGCATCGTTTTCACTGATGCGGCGGCACGACAGCGGCTCAATGCCATCGTTCATCCCGCCATGCTCGCCATCGTCCGCCGCCAGATGCAGCAGGCCCCCAGGCAAAGCGCAGCACCTTACCTCCTGGTCGATGCCGCCCTCCTCTTCGAGCTTGGTTTCGAGCGGGAGCTCGACTGCGTCGTGGCCGTCTTTGCACCGAGCGCCCTCTGCCTCGAGCGGACCATGGCCCGCGATGGGCTCTCGCGCACCGAGGCGGAACAGCGGATGGCCGCCCAGCTCCCCCAGGAGGAAAAGTGCCGCCGCGCCGATTACGTCCTGGATAACAGCGGCGATCTGACCGCGCTGCAAGCACGCATCGTGGCGCTACACGCGTGGCTTCTGCAGCAGAAAAGCTCTTTACATTAAGCTTGCTTTTTAATATATTCCCCTATCTGCCCGCCTTTCAAAACCCGATCTCCTCCTTGCGGAAAATGGGCGCGGAAAAATCAGCTCCTATAAGATTTCTCCTCTTTGCCCTGCTTCTTGCGGCCATGCTGCCGGCGTAGCTCACGCTGCACAGTAGATAACTATCCCGCAACATCGCGAGGCTTTCATGCGGTCCCTGTTGCACGGCAGACCTGCCGTTAAAATTCTGCTCCCCTTTGCCGCGGGCATCGTCTGGGCACGCTGGAGCGTCCTCCCCTGGCTGATTCCTGCCCTCAGCCTTGTCCTCTTGCTGGCCGCTGCGTTCATCGGCATGCGGCGCTGGAGCGCGCTCCTCTTCACGGCTGCCGTCCTCCTCGCCTTCTTCTGCGCCGGATGGCTGCGTCTGGCTCTCCTTTTGCAGCTGACACCGCGAAATGACGTGCGCAGGGTGGCGGACTGGCCCGCCCTGGTGAACCTCGAAGGGACCATTTCCGGTCCCGTCGAATGGAGGGGCGACCGGCAGATCTTCTGCCTTGAGATCGATTCGCTCTGGAGCGAAGAGCAGGGGTTCGCCGCCCGCGGCCGGACGCGGGTCATCTATTACGATACCCTCCTGACACTGCGGCAGGGGGACCGGCTGGTGGCCAAGGGGATGCTGCGCTCGCCGGCAGGCGCCGGCAATCCAGGTGCATTTGATTTCCGCGCCTGGTTGGCCAGCCAGGGGATCCATACCCAGCTTTCCGTTTCCAGCCCGGCCCGTTTGCTGCTCTTGGAGCGCGACCGGGATCCCTGGATCCAGCGCTTGCTGGTGCGCCCCGTCCGCGAGCACATCCTCCGTGTGATCGATAGCGGCCTCGAGGGCGAGAGCCGCGCCCTGCTTCGCGCCCTCCTGGTCGGGGTGCGCTCCGATATCGATGATGAACTGCGGCAGGAGTTCAGCGCGGTTGGGGTGGTCCACATCCTCGCGGTCTCGGGGCTCCATGTCGGCTTCGTCCTGGCCACGCTTCTGCTCTGTATCAACGTCCTGCGGATTCCCCACCGGGCCCGGTTGCCGCTGCTGCTGGCGGCGCTCTGGCTCTATGTCCAGGTCACCGGCTCGGCTCCGCCGGTGGTGCGCGCGGCGGTCATGGCCGCCTTGGTGCTTGCAGCGCCAGCGCTGCAAAGAAAACTCGACCCGGTCAACGCCATCGCCCTGGCCGCCTTTGTAATATTGCTCGGCAACCCGCTCGACCTGTTCGCGGCGGGCTTTCAGCTCAGCTTTGCGGCGACCCTTGGCATTCTGCTGATCTACCGGCATCTCGATCAGTGGGCGGCCAATCACATCGTCTGGTGGCGGCGCTGGGATCATTCGTGGCGCAAAGCGGCGCTGCAGCTGTTGATGGTCAGCCTGGCAGCCCAGGCGGCCACTTTGCCGTTGACGGTCTGGTATTTCAATACCTTGCCGCTGCTCGGTCTCCTGGCCAATCTGTTGGTTGTGCCGCTGGCCTCGCTCATCGTCATGACCGGTTTTACCGCGGTTGGAGCGGCGTTGATCTCACCCTGGGCCGGTTTCATCTTTCTCCAGTGCGACTGGCTTCTCCTGCATCTGCTCACTGCCATCGTCAAGGGGGCTGCCGATGTGCCAGGTGCCGTCCTTGAGGTGGCTACCCCCTCGCTCTGGTTGCTGGCACTCTGGTATTTGGCGCTTGGCGGGCTGCTCTCCTGGCCACGGCCGCGGATAGCCAGGGGCTGGTTCCTGGCAATGCTGGTTGTCGCGAACGGCTGGATCTGGACTCAGGCGCTGCGGCCGCGGTGTCAGGCGCAGGTGCTCTTTTTTGATGTCGGCCAGGGCGACGCGGCGATGCTCGCCTTCCCCAACGGGGTGCACCTGCTCATCGATGGGGGGGAGGCGAACGAGCGCCTTGACTGCGGCGAGCGCATCCTGCTGCCCTGGATGCGCCGCCATGGTATTCGGGCCGTCGATGCGGCGCTGGTCACCCATTCGCACAGCGACCATGCCGGTGGCGTGGCGGCCTTGCTGCGGCGGAGAAGAGTCCGGACGCTATACCACCCCGGCGGCACAGCTCTACCGGCATTCCACAGCCTCGACAGCCTCGCCCAGTGTTTCGGGGTACCGTTTCATGCCGGACTGACAGGGAACGATCTCTTTCCGGCGCCGGGCGCCTGGCTGAGAATCTTGCATGCGGGCGGCGACGGTGGGGAACCCTGGGATGAGAACAATGGTTCAATGATCATCCGGCTCCAGTATGGGCGCCGGAGCTTTCTCTTCCTTTCCGATATTGAGGAGGCGGGTGAAGCAGGCCTGCTGGAAAACGGTGAACTGCTTCGTAGTGATGTAGTCAAGGTAGCCCACCATGGCAGTTCGACCGCCAGCACCGACACCCTGCTGGCCGCCACGGCGGCGCGCTACGCGGTGATCTCGGTGGGGCGCGGCAACCGCTACGATCTGCCCTCGCCTGCCGTAGTCGCTCGCTGGCAGGCAAGCGGCGCCCGTGTGTTTCGCACCGACGAGTCCGGGGCGGTGCTCTTTGCAACCAACGGCGACTCCCTGCGCTGCCTGCGGCCCTGAGGGGGCGCTGCAGCGGCGGAGCCGTCAAACTCAACAGAACCGATGAGACGGGAAATTTGCTCAGCCATGGATTGGTTATATCATGAAAGGGAGTTGTGGCAGGCGGGATTCCGCCACGTCGCCGGGATCGATGAGGCGGGCCGCGGTCCCCTGGCCGGCCCCGTCGTCGCTGCGGCGGTACTCTTCGCTCCGGAAACCGCGGTCATCGCCGGGATCAACGATTCAAAAAAGCTCTCTGCCGCCCGCAGGGAGTTGCTCTTCACGGGAATCATGGCGACTGCCCTCGCTATCGGAGTCGGCATGGCCTCGCATGAGGAGATCGACCGCCTCAATATCTTGCATGCGACCTATCTGGCCATGGAACGAGCAATCGCCCGCCTCGATCCCGAGGCGGATTATCTCCTCGTCGACGGCCGCAGCGTGCCGCAGAGCAATACCCCGGCCCGGGCGATCGTCCGGGGCGACAGCTTGAGCCAGAGTATCGCCGCTGCTTCCATCATCGCCAAGGTAACCAGGGACCGGATGATGATAGAACTGCATCAGCACTATCCCGAGTACGGCTTCACCGCCCATAAGGGCTATCCGACTGCGGCGCACATTGAAGCCATCCGCCGCTACGGACTCTCGCCGGTGCATCGCCGTTCCTTTCACCCCAAAGCGCTTGAGGAGTTCTGAGTGGCGGATCCACTGAACCGTCAGCAGCGTGTGGGCCGGGCGGGCGAGGAGCAGGCTGCCCGCTACCTCCAGCAGCAGGGTTGCACGATCCTTGCGCGCAACTTTCGCACCCGGCATGGCGAGATCGATCTCATCGCCCGCGAGCGGGAGGTGCTGCTCTTCGTCGAGATCAAAACCTGCTCATCGGATTCCTTTGGTCGGCCGGAGAGCTGGGTCACCCCGCGCAAACAGCGCCGCATCGCCGGCGCCGCTCTGACCTGGATCCACCAGCACCACTGCGAAAACCAGGACTGCCGTTTCGATGTCATCGCCATCGACCTCCGCCAGGGTGAAGCCGGCTTGATGCACCTGCGCAATGCCTTCTGGATGTCCGACATGGCGGGGCGATTTTGAAACGCCTATGGATAAAAATCGGCCCCTGGCTGCTCGAATTGGCCAAATGGGGCGCCGTGATCTATTTGCTTCTCCCGCTGCGCAACGCGGGCGAGGAGGCGGTCGATTTCAGCCGCGTCGTCCTCGGTATTCTGCTCTTCATCCTTTTCAGCGGCAAGATGTTTTATGACGCCATCCTCGACCAGTATAAACGCCGCAAAGCGACCTCGGCCGGCGGTGAGATTATCGCGATGATCGGCATGGTCGTGGTCATGGCCATCGTCGTCGGCCTGGTGGTGGTGAGCATCGGCCTGACGGTTTTTTATTACCTGCAGCAGGGGGATACACCGTGATACGAGCTGCAAGCAGTCGCCGGGGTCCCTCCAGGGGCATTTTTTTGCTTGATTCCAATCATATAGTTATATAAATTATCAAGATTTAAAATACGAAACCTATGCAAAGCCACCTTAGCTCAGTCGGTAGAGCGGCTCACTCGTAATGAGCAGGTCGTCGGTTCGATTCCGACAGGTGGCTCATGCTATTTCTGGCGTGGAGGCAGGGCAATGAACCCGAATCTGGAAAAACTCATGAAACAATGGATCCTGGCCCTCGCGCTGACGGCTATGGGCACAGCGAGCCTGGCCTCCACTCCCGGCGGAACGGCGGGCTTTCAGTTTCTCAAGACGCACACCAGCGCGCGTTCCGCCGGAATGGCCGGCGCCATGGTAGCGGTCTCCCCCGACCCCGGTGCCATACATTACAATCCTGCCATTATCGCCTTCACCGGCAGTCGTTCCGGCAGTTTCAGCTACCTCCACCATCTCCTCGATTTCAATGCTGGTCACATTGTCTACCTGCAGCCCCGTACCGGCCCGGGCACTGCCGCCGCCGCCATCGATTATATGGATTATGGGGACTTTGACAAACGTGATCAGGACAACCAGGATCTTGGCCAGTTTCATGCGGGGAGCATTGCCTTCACTGGCGGCTATGGCCTGCAGCCACTGCCCCATCTTGCCGTCGGCCTTGCGATCAAGTATGTCCGCGCCGCAATCGATGACTACGCCTCGGACGCCGTGGCCTTCGATGGCGGCCTGATCTACCGCATCCCCAGCCAGCAGCTGGCGATTGGCGCCAGTTTTGCGAACGCCGGCAAGGTTCTCAGCGCCTATATCATTCGCAAGGATCCGCTTCCCGCGGTCTTCCGCTTCGGTCTCTCCAAGGGACTTGCTCATCTGCCCCTGGTGCTGAGTCTGCAGCTCTATAAATATTCGGATGAGGAATGGCACGGTGCTCTCGGCGGCGAGTTCACCGTCTATGAGAACGTCTTCCTGCGGCTTGGCTACGATCAGTCCGGAAGAGAGCTGCACGTCGATCAATCGAACGATCGTTTCGCCGGCGCCGCCCTGGGACTCGGTACCGTCTGGCGCGACTACCGGATCGACTACGCCATCAGCTCCATGGGCGCTCTGGGCGTTCTCAATCGCTTTACCCTTTCGGGCAGCTTTTAACCGGCATATAAGCCGGCCGTGCCCCCTAACAAGGGTCATACCATGAACCCGGATCAACCGCACCCTGTTACCGTACCCGCCCTGATTGATTACAAACGACGCGGCGACAAGATCGTCGCGCTTACGGCCTATGATGCCCTCTTTGCCCGGTTGCTTGAGGAGTCGGGTATCGATGTAATTCTGGTCGGGGATTCTGCCGCGCAGGTCTGCGCCGGCCGCGAATCGACCCTGCCGATGACCATGGAGGAGGCGCTTTACCACAGCCGCATGGTGCGCCGCGGCGTGCGGACGGCCCTGCTGGTTGCGGATATGCCCTTTCTTTCCTATCAGGTTTCCGCAGAGGAGGCCTTGCGTAATGCCGGCCGCTTCTTCAAGGAGGCGGAAGTCGATGCAGTCAAGCTTGAAGGCGGCATAACCATCGCCGGCACGGTTCGGCAACTGGTCCAGGCCGGCATGCCGGTCATGGGGCATCTCGGGTTGACGCCGCAGTCGGTGCACCGGTTTGGGGGCTACCCCGTGCAGGCGACCGAGACCTGGGCGGCGGAGCAGCTCCGCGTCGATGCCCAGGCGCTGCAACAAGCCGGCATCTTCGCGTTGGTGCTGGAGAAGATCCCAGCGGAGCTGGCCCGAAAGGTCACCGCTGAGCTGGAGGTGCCGACCATCGGAATCGGGGCCGGCCCGCATTGCGACGGGCAGATTCTGGTCACCCACGACATGCTTGGGCTCTTTGAAGCGTTCCGTCCCAAATTCGTGCGTCGCTACGCCGAGCTGGCCGCGGTCGTACGCCAGGCCTGCGGCCGCTACGCGGAGGAGGTACGCAGCGGCGCCTTCCCCGGCCCCGACGAAAGTTATTGAACTGTAGAGGAGCAGGTGGATGTCCGATTCCGCTCTCACCGTGATCGTCCGCCCCGAGGAAATGCGGGCCCAGGCTGATCTTTGGCGCAGCCAAGGTTTGACAATCGCCCTAGTGCCGACCATGGGATTTCTCCATGAGGGTCATGCCAGTCTCATCCGGCGCGCGCGCGAGCTGGCGGACCGCGTCGTCGTCAGCATTTTCGTCAATCCGATCCAATTCGGCCCGAATGAGGATTTCGCCGCTTACCCCCGCGATCTCGAGAAGGACAAGGCGCTCGTCACCCGGGAGGGGACGGATCTCCTCTTCGTGCCCGAAGCAGCCGATCTCTATCCCTCCGGATTTCAGACCAGCGTCCACGTGGAGCGACTCACCGCGGGGCTCTGCGGCGCCTCCCGCCCCGGCCATTTTGACGGAGTGACGACGGTGGTCACCCTTCTCTTCCATCTCGCCAAACCGCACATCGCCGTCTTCGGGGCCAAGGATTACCAACAGGCCGCTGTCGTGCGGCGGATGACCCGGGATCTCTGCTTCGGCATTGCGATTGAGGTCGCCCCGATTGTACGCGAGTCCTCCGGACTGGCCATGAGTTCTCGCAACAGCTATCTCTCAGCGCAGCAGCGCGCCGAAGCCACAGTGCTTTACCATGCCCTGCGCCTCGCGGAAGCACTGGTCCGGAGCGGAGAACGGGATGCCGGCCAAATTATCGCCGCGATGCGGATTCTCATCGATGGAATAGCCTCCAGCCGGATCGACTATATCGCCCTCGTCGATCCCGATACCCTGGAGCCCGTCCAGCACATTGTCGCAGACGTCCAGGCCTTGCTCGCTGTCTATATCGGCCGGACGCGGCTGATCGATAACATGCGGCTTGCCGTTAAAAATGACTGATGGGAAAACCCCAAAAAAGCCAAATTAATTGTTGTTTTTCTCGCTATTTTTTATATCTTTATTGATATCAAATCTTTATTTGGGGGTGGGGCGGTATCGCGCGGCAAATAATTACGGGTTAATGGGAAGGAAAAAGGCAGTGAACAAGAGAGCATTTGCCACCAGAAAAGTGTACGTCAAACGGCCTGCGAACCAAAAGCCGGCACGGAGTTCGAGTCCCGCCGCCGGCTTTTTCAAAAAGGGCGGCAAAGACATTCTCATTTGGGGGCTCCTGGTCGTTAATATCGTCCTCATCGCCTCCCTGGTGAAAAAGATCGTGCTGCCAGCCGGCGGTACGCCGACCACCATCGTTAACAGCAGCACCACCAGCGTTGCCGTGCTCAACGGCTGCGGCGTCAAGGGCGTCGCCAACGTCTTCGCCGATGCCCTGCGCGAGAAACAGTACAATGTCGTCGCAGTTGGAAATGCGGAAACTTTCGATTACGAAAAATCGGTCCTGATCAATCGCGGGCAGGTCGAGAACAAGGAGGTCGAGCGGATTGCCTCGATTGTGGGCGTTTCCCGCGACCGCATCCTGACCATCGAAAGCAAAACCGCACAAAGCGATGTCGAATTTGTCGTCGGCGCTGATTACAAGGATCTGCGCGCATACCGCAAAAAACATTGATTCCGGCAGACCTCCCTGCAAGGGGAGGTCTGATCCTTTGGCACCAATCCTCTAACAAGCATGCAGCCCATAATCTTGCTGATCTATAATGGGATTTTCATCCCCCTCTTTTCCTTCATCATTCGCATCGCCTCACTGTTCAACCGTAAAATAGCGCGGGGTTTCGCCGGACGCCGTGATCTCCTGCCGCGACTGCGGGGGCTCTGCGCCGGGCTGCCCCCTGATGCGCCGCGCATCTGGATCCATGTGGCTTCCCTGGGCGAGTTCGAACAGGCCAAGCCGATCGTCCGGGTCTTGCGCGGCCGCCTGCCGCAGTGCAGGATCGTGCTCTCTTTTTTCTCGCCATCCGGCTTCGAGCCCGCCCAGAAATACGCCGAGGCGGATCTCATCACCTACTTGCCTCTTGATTCCTGGCGCAGTACCGGAGCCTTCCTCGACATCTTGCAGCCCGCCGTGCATCTCATCATCCGCCACGACATCTGGCCCAATATGCAGCACCAGTTGCAGCGCCGTCATATCCCGTCGCTCCTGGTCGACGCCAGCCTCACGCCGCAGCGGCTGCGTACGGTGCGGCTGGCGCGCGGCGTGCTGCGGCCGGTCTATGCGACTTTCGCCGAAATCCTGGTGACCACGGCAGAAAATGTCGTACCTTTCCGCTGGATCTATCCTGAACCGGGCAAGATAGCGGTCAGCGGGGACACCCGTTATGATCAGGTGAACCTGCGGGCACTGGAAACCGGAAGGATCGAGATGTTGCGCGCGAGCGGACGGTTCCGGCGCGATCGCTGTATAGTCGCGGGCAGTACCTGGCCGAGCGATGAAAGAGTGATCCTGCCCGCCCTGATCGCAGGGCTGCAGCGGGATCCTGATCTGACGTTGATCATTGCTCCGCATGAGACCACCGAAGAACACCTCCACGGCATCGAGACGACGCTTGCTGCGGCCGAGGTCTCCTTCTTGCGTCTTGCCGGGTTTGATCCGGCCGTCCCCTTTCGCGTGCTCCTGATCGACCGCGTCGGCTTGCTCGCCAATCTCTATGCCCTGGGGAGGCTTGCTTTTGTCGGCGGCGGCTTTGGCCCGGGCGTGCACAGTGTACTGGAGCCGGCGGCCCATGGCTGTGCCGTCGCCTTTGGACCCCGCCACATCAACTCGCTTGAGGCCGCCGAACTAAAACGCCGCGGCGGCGGTATCGAAATCACGACGACCGAGGAGATGCAGCGCCTGCTCGAGAGATTTCTTGAGCAGGGTGAGACTATCCAGACCAGCGGGGAGGAGGCCTTGAAGATGGTCCGGGAGAATCTGGGGGCCAGCGCGCGGGTCGTTGATGCCATCATTCGTCATTTGCCGGCAGGAGAGGAGCGCAACCATGGATGAGCTGCGGGGGATCGCCTGGCATGACGGCCGGGTTCGGATCCTGGATCAAACCAGACTCCCCGAAGAGCTGGTCCTACTCGAGATTTCCGATTATCAGGGGATTGTCAAAGCGATCAGGGAGATGAACGTCCGCGGCGCCCCCGCCATCGGCATCGCCGCGGCTTATGGCGTGGTCCTTTCGATCTGGTATCTTGAGGAATCGGACCGTCCCTCGTTCCTCCAGACCGTGAATCAGGCCCTCGAAGCTCTTGGTCATGCACGGCCGACCGCGCGCAATCTCTTCTGGGCTCTCGAGCGCATGCGGGCCGCCCTGATGCGCTTGCTCAGCCGGCCGCTGCGCGAAATCAAACGGGCCTTGCTGGCCGAGGCGCAGCAGATCCATGCCGATGATGTCGAACGCTGCCGTGCGATCGGACGGATGGGCGCGGGCCTGCTGCCGCAGACAAGCTCGGTGATGACTTACTGCAACGCCGGCGCTTATGCAACCGGCGGCTATGGCACCGCCCTCGGCATCATCCGCAGCGCCATGCAGACAGGCAAGAAGGTGCAGGTTTATGCCTGTGAGACCCGACCCTTGCTGCAGGGCAGCCGCATCACCGCCTGGGAACTGGCTGAGGAAGAGATCCCGGTGACTGTCCTGTGCGACAATATGGCCGCCTATGCCATGGCGCGCGGGCTGGTGCAGATGGTCATCGTCGGCGCCGACCGCATCGCCCGCAACGGGGATACGGCCAACAAGATCGGCACCTGCGGCCTGGCGGTTCTCGCGCGGCATTACCGCATTCCCTTTTATATCGCCGCCCCGCTCTCCACTTTTGATCCCGAGATTCGCAGCGGGGACAACATCCCGATCGAACAGCGCAGTGCGGCTGAGATCGAAATTTGCGGCGGCCTGCGGGTGGTGCCTGAAGGCGTCCCCGTCCTCAATCCCGCATTCGACATCACCCCGGCCAAGCTGATCGATGCCTTCATCACCGAGAAGGGTATCCTCCGGCCCCCCTACGATGAAAGTTTGGCAATAATTGAACTAAAAGCTTGATTAAAAAATATTTTTATAGTAAATTTCTTAATATAATATTCAACCTTAACTCGGGAGCATTCAAAATGAAAACATTCTTCTCTCGCATCCTGCCGCTCGTCATGCTGGTCGCTCTTCTGACGCTGACCGGATGCCCGACCAAAGAGGTGACCTCAGCCAAGGTGTACATCAGCCAGAACAACTGGGACAAGGCCATCGAACAACTCGAACAGGCCATTCAGATCACCCCGAAAGATCCCGAGGCGCACTATCTCCTCGGCGAAGGGTACGGCAACAAGGGGATGTGGGATAAAATGAACCAGATGTTCAATGCGTCTCTTGCTCTGGCACCCACCTTCGCAACGCAGATCAAGAACACCCGCGAGAAGTACTGGGTGTCGTCCTTCAATCAAGGCGTTTCCAAGGTGAACGCCAAAGAGGGGCAGACTGCGGATCTCGAAGGCGCTATCAATGAGTTCGCCTCCGCCATTCAAATCGATCCCAGCCGCGTCGAGGCCTACAAAAACCTGGCCTATTCCTATCTGCGCAGCAACAATACCCCAAGCGCCATCGCGACCTATGAAAAGTATCTGACCGTCAATCCCAGAGAGGTCACCATCCTCAACGAGGTAACCCGCCTCTACATGGAAGCCAAGGACTACTCCAAGGCTGAAGAGACCGCACAGCGGACACTGGCTATTGATGCGGCCAATCTGGATGCCATTTCAAACCTGGCCATGGCCTACGATCTCGGCGGCCAGAACGACAAGGCACTGGCAACCTATGAGACCGCCCTGGCCAAGAATCCCAATGACCAGGACCTGCTTTTCAACCTTGCCCGCCTCCACTATCTCAACAAGGAATATGACAAGGCCATCGAGCTTTTTCAGAAGGTCATCACCCTCAATCCCGAGGACTATGATGCCAATCTGAATGTTGGCAATGCCTATCTGACCATGGCCGATGATCTGCGCAAAAGCCTCGTTGAGAAGGAGACCGCCAAGCAGACCGTCTCGGATGCCGATGTGGCCAAGCTGAAGGATTTTTACAAAGCGGCCATCCCCTTCCTGGAAAAGGCAATTGCCGTCAAGTCGGATAACTCGGCGATCTATTACAACCTGGGCGTCGCTTATATCAACATCGGCGATCAGACCAAGGGCGCCGAATTCTTCAACAAGGCCGAACAGCTCCGCAAGTAGCCAGTCTTTTCCCCTGCGAGCCCCGCACGCGCTGTGGGGCTTTTTTTTGCCTTGAATCTCATGCAAATTTTGCGTTTATTATTACTACACATAGCCGTCGCGCTCTGTCGCGGCGAACAAGTTATCAGTGCAGTACGGTGTCAGACGGCGAGTATCTTGTGATCGATCAGGAGCGTGTCAATCGAATCATCGCGCGAGGCAACGTGCCAGGCCACGTTGCGGTGATCATGGATGGAAATGGTCGCTGGGCCCGGGGTCGCGGCTTGCCGCGCACTGAAGGCCACAAGGAGGGGATTGAATCGGTGCGGGCTTGCGTCGAGGCCGCCGGTGCCCTGGGAGTCAAGGCTTTGACGCTGTATACCTTCTCCTCGGAGAACTGGGCGCGGCCGCGCGCCGAGGTGAGCGCCCTGATGTCCCTGCTGGTGCGGACCGTGCGCCGTGAGGCCGATGAGCTGGATCGCAGCAACGTCCGCCTGACTGTGATCGGCGATCTCGATGCACTACCAGCAACGCCGCGTCAAGGTTTCAATGCAGTGACCGCCCGGCTGCGCAAGAACACCGGCCTGGTGCTTAATATCGCCCTGAGCTATAGCGGTCGCCAGGAGATCACCCAGGCGGCCCGGGCGCTGGCTCGCGAAGTGGCCGCCGGCCGTCTCGACCCGGATCAGATCGATGAAGCGCTCTTTGCCCGCCATCTCCAGACCGCAGAGATCGGCGACCCGGATCTTCTTATTCGCACCAGCGGCGAGATGCGCCTGAGCAATTTCCTCCTCTGGCAGCTCGCCTATTCTGAGTTCTACGTCACCCCGATCTTGTGGCCGGACTTCCGCCACGATCAGTTTTTTGATGCAATCGAATCCTACCAGCACCGCGAGCGCCGCTTCGGCAAGGTCACCGGGTGATCCAGCCCTCCCTTTTTTCCGCGATTCCAATCCATTCTCAGGCGATTCCCGACTCGACTATCGCCTGGGCCGCCGCAGGCGGCGGAGCGGTTTCGGAGCGCGGTGCGGCAAGCACCTTTTAAGGGAACTTAATGGCTTTGTAAGAGTAAGATGAAGTACAACCGGAAGGCGAAGCAACGGAAGGAACGCCATGGATTCCGATCGGAATTACGGGGTCAGCCGCCCTTTTGAAATATTTCTCTTTACAAAAATATTAGAATTTATTAAATTTAAAAGTTTTAATCAAACTGGAAAAGGCTGAAACCTCATGACCTTGCTGCACCATCGTAGATACATCCCTCTTGTGCTGCTCCTGCTGATCTTGCCTTTGACGGGTTTTGCCCAGAAACGATCGCTTAAAATCCTTGGCCTCTCTGTGGAGGGGAACAAGACGGTCGACGCGAGCATGATCCGTCTCAGCTCCGGTCTGAATGTCGGCAGCGAGGTCACTGGCGATGGCATTCAGGAGGCCATACGCCGGCTCTGGCGTCTCGCGCTTTTTGCCGATGTCGAAATCGTTGTGGACCGTGAGGTGGCCGACGGGGCCTATCTGACGATCAAGGTGGTGGAGAATCCCCGCCTGGAAAAGGTGGAGATCGAAGGCAACAAGAAGCTGAAAAAAGGCGATATCGAGACCCTACTCAATTTCTACCCTGGTCAGGTGGTCAGCCCCACCCTGATCAGCCGCGCCAAATCCAAGATTTACGACAAATATAAGGAAAAGGGCTACCTCCTGGCCAAGGTCAAGGTCAATCAATATGTCAGCCGCGAGGACAGCAACCGCGTCCTGGTCCGTTTTGTCTTCGATGAGGGCAGCAAAGTCCAGATCGAAAAGATCCGTTTTCATGGCAACAATCATTTCTCCACCAGCCGCCTGCGCAAGCAGATGAAAAAGACCAAGGAAGACCGCTGGTGGCGCGGGGCCGATTTCGATCGGGAAAAATACGCCGAGGACCAGGGCAAACTGCTCGATTTCTATTTCAATCACGGCTTCCGGGACGCCGAAATCCTGCGCGACTCCCTCTCCTATAGCCCCGACCGCAGCGATATGTTCATCGATATCTGGGTGCAGGAAGGGGATCAGTACACCTTCGGCAACGTTACCTGGAAGGGCAACACCGTATTCACCAATGATCAATTGACCGCCAATCTCGGCTTCGCCCCGGGCGAGACCTACAGCAAGAAAAAACTCGACGAAGCCCTGCAGAAACATATCGGCTCCCTCTATTATGACCGCGGCTACATCTATGCCCAGGTGGAACCGACCGAGGTGGTGGCTGAGAACAATGTGCTGAACATCGATTTCACCGTCAATGAGGGCAAACAAGCCCGCGTCAACGAGATCACCATCAGCGGCAATACCCGCACCAAGGACAAGGTCATCCGCCGCGAACTCAAGATCCTGCCGGGCGACATCTTCAGCCGCACCCTCCTCGAACGCAGCCAGCGCGAGGTGTGGATGCTGAACTATTTCGCGAACGTCGAACCCAAGGTCAATCCCATCGATGAAGAGAAGGTCGATCTTGAATTCAAGGTCGATGAAAAGTCGACCGATACCGCCAACATGTCCGCCGGCTATTCCGAGGTCGACAAATTCATCGGTTCGCTCGGCCTGGCCATGGCCAACCTCTTCGGCAACGGCCAGCGGCTGAGCTTCGACTGGAATTTCGGGCGCTATTACCGATCCTTCAACATCGGTTTCACCGAACCGTGGCTCAGGGACACCCCGACCCTGGCAGGTGTTTCCGTATATGACACCAAACGCGATGCTGCCTATTATGGCTACAAACAGGCGAGCCGGGGCTTCTCCATGCGGCTCGGACGCGATCTGACCTGGCCGGATAACTTTTTCCGCAGTGACTTCATTTACGGACTGGATGAAACGACGCTCTCGGATTTCAATTCGTACTACATCGCCGCCAACCCCAACGGTATCGTCACCCAGGATTGGCCCTTGACCAGCAGCAGCATCACCCATATCGTCACCCGCAACAGCCTCGATCGTCCCGAATTCCCGACTGCGGGATCGGAAATCACCCTGACCAACGAGCTGAGCGGAACCTTTCTTGGCGGCAACGTCGATTTCCACAAACATACCTTCCGCATGGACTGGTTCATGCCCTCATACTGGAAGCTGGTGTTGTACTCGAGCTTTCAGGCGGGCTATATGCAAACCATCGGCAACAATTCCCGGATCCCGTATCTGGAATATTTTTTCATGGGCGGCGACGGCCTCTCGCGCTCCATCCCCCTGCGCGGTTACGACGACCCGCTCGGCGAAAGCACATCCTATATCGAGGCAGGAGGCAAATCCTATCTGAAATACACCGCTGAACTGCGCATTCCCATCGCGCCCAATCCGACCATTTTTGCCCTGCTTTTCGCCGAGGCGGGCAAAACCTGGTCCAGTTTCCGCCTTGCCAATCCCTTCGCCATGAAGCGCTCGGTCGGCATCGGTGGACGCGTCTATATGCCCATGATCGGCATCATCGGCTTCGATTACGGCTACGGGTTCGACCGGGTGGATGCCCTGGGGAACCCCGACCCCAAATGGAAGATGCACTTCGTCTTTGGACGAAGCTTCTGACGGAAATCATTATTCCACTTACATACCCAATACCAGGAGGTAATCGTGAAAAAAATGCAATGGGTTCTTGTCACCGCGGCCGCGCTGGTTTTTTGCGCCGGCGCCGCCTCTGCGCAGAAACTGGCCTACATCAACTCGCAAAAGATCATCGCGACCTACAAGGAAGCCCAGGATGCCCAGGAGCGCCTGAACAAGATCAGCGCCGGTTGGGAAGAAGAGGCCAAACTGATGCAAAAGCAGTTCCAGGACCTCGGCGAGCAGCTGGAATCCCAATCCCTGCTCCTGAGCGATGAGCGCAAACAGGAGAAGCAGCAGGAACTGCAAAGCCTTTACATGAAGATCCAGCAGTACCAGTCGGAAAAGTGGGGCCAGAACGGCGAACTCTACAAGAAACAGGAAGAGATGATGCAGCCTATTTTTGACAAGATCAATGCGGCTATCAAAAAGATCGCCTCTGAGCAAAGCTATGATTTTGTCTTCGATAGCGTCAACGGCAATATCGTTTACGCCAGCCCGAAGCAGATCGATCTGACCGATGAGGTTCTCGCCGAGCTGGAGAAGGGCCTCCCAGCCAAGACGACACCGACGCCCGCCAAGACGTCCAGGTAGCATACCCCGGTCCGCACCGCCGGCCATGCCCGGCCGGCGGTATCAGGACCCGATACGACACGGACACCCCCAAGAGAGCGGTCCCGGCCCTGGCCGGGAACGGCGCTGGCACGGCCGGACCTCCGCTCTCTCCCAGGTGTGCCGTGTTTCGGCTTTTATGACGCCGCCGCCGCACGCCGCAGCCGGAGCGGTGGAATTAGTCGCCCATCCCCATTGTTTCATCCAGCGGAGAGCTTTTTAAGGATTGCATATGGCCTATCGTCTTGCAGAGATCGCAGCCTGGGTTGGCGCCGTCATCGATGGCGATGACACCCTTGAGATCACCGGACTGGCCAAGATCGAGGAGGCTCAGGACGGCCAGCTCTCTTTTATCGCCAATCCCAGATACGAAAAATACATCGATGAGACAGGCGCTTCAGCGGTGCTGGTCGCCGAGAACTTTCCAGCTTGCGGCAAAACCCTGCTGCGCTGCGCCGATCCCTACTACGCCTTTCTCCAGGTGGTTGAACGCCTCTATGGCGGTCCCCCGGCACTCCCCGCCGGCATCCATCCGACAGCGGTTATCGGCGAGGGGTGCCAGATCGGCCCCGATTGCGCCGTCGGGCCCTTGGTCGTTCTCGGCCGCAACTGCCGCCTCGGCCCCCGTGCTCAGCTTCATCCCGGGGTCGTCCTCGGCGATGAGGTGCAGATCGGCGAAGATTCGGTGCTCTACGCTAATGTCTCGGTGCGCGAACGCTGCCGGATCGGCGCGCGCGCAATCGTTCACTGTGGCGCCGTTATCGGCTCGGATGGCTTTGGCTTTGCCTTCAAGGAGGGGTGCTATCACAAGATCCCGCAGACCGGGATCGTGATCGTCGAGGACGATGTCGAGATCGGTGCCAACACCACCATCGACCGTGCCACCCTGGGGGCGACCGTCATTCATGCCGGGGTCAAGCTCGACAACCTCATCCAGGTTGCTCACAATGTCGAGATTGGCAGCCATACCGCCATCGCCGCACAGGCGGGGATTTCGGGCAGTTCCAAGGTGGGCGCTTATGTCCGGATGGGGGGACAGGTTGGAATATCCGGCCATCTTCATATCGGCGATCGTGTGGTCCTCGGCGGCCAGGCCGGGGTGACCAAGGATATCCCCGAGGGGCTCTTTTATTCAGGCTACCCCGCGCGGCCGCACATGCAGGCCATGCGGGAAGAGGCCGGATTGGCCCGGCTCCCGGAGCTGCTGAAACGGGTCAAACAGCTCGAAAAAGAGGTCGCCGCTTTGTCCCATTCGGCGGACGCGCATCGCGAAGCACCGTGCGACCAGGCACGGCATGGAAATCTGGAGGATGAATGATTAAAAATCAGCGCACGATTAAACACCCCGTCTCCTATGCCGGCGTCGGACTCCACACCGGCAATAAAACCAAAATCACCTTCGTCCCCGCTCCGGCCAACACCGGCATCCTTTTCCGCCGCGTGGACATGCCAGACAGCCCGGTCATCCCGGCCGATGTCGATCACGTCATCGATATCTCACGCGGCACCACCATCGGCATCGGCGAGGCCCGAGTCCACACCGTCGAGCATGTCCTCGCCGCCGTCAGCGGCCTCGAAATCGACAACCTCATTTGCGAGGTCGACGGCAACGAGCCGCCGGTAGGTGACGGCAGCGCCCTGCCTTTCGTCGAGATCTTGCTCAAGGCCGGATTCGATGAACAGGATTCGCCGCGTGATTACCTGGTGATCGATAAAACCATTGCCTATCGCGACGCCGAGCGTGGCATCGACATCGTCGTCTTTCCCTCCGACGAGTTCCGTATCACTTTCATGGTCGATTATAAAAACCCGGCCCTGGGCACGCAATATACAGCGATGTACTCCCTCTACGAAGAGTTCGCCACCGAGTTCGCGGCCGCCCGCACCTTCTGCTTTCTCAGCGAGGTCGAGCAGCTGCGCAGGGCCAATCTCATCCGCGGCGGCGCCCTCGACAACGCCGTGGTCATCATCGACCGCGAAATGAGCGAGGATGAACTCGGCGAACTGCGTGAACTCTTCGAAATCGACGAAAAGGTCACCCTCTCCACCAACGGCATCCTTAACGGCAAGACCCTGCGCTACCCCAATGAGCCGGTGCGCCACAAGGCGCTGGATCTCATCGGCGACCTTGCCCTGCTGGGCATGCCCCTCAAGGCTCATGTCATGGCCGCCCGCTCCGGCCATGCCGCCAACGCCGAACTGGTCAAACTCATCCGCAAGGAATATAAAAAGAAACTGATCCGCTCCAAGTACAAGAGCGACAACAAGGGGGTCTTTCTCGACCAGGAGGCCATCCTCAAGATCCTACCGCACCGCTATCCCTTCCTCCTCGTCGACCGCATCATCGATCTGGTCCCGGAGGAGCACGTCATCGGCATCAAGAATGTGAGCTTCAATGAGCCCTTCTTCCAGGGACATTTTCCCGGCAAGCCGATCATGCCGGGGGTCCTGGTGGTCGAGGCGATGGCCCAGGTGGGCGGCATCCTCCTCCTCAACACGGAGACCGATCCCAATGCCAAGCTGGTCTATTTCACCGGCATTGACAATGTCCGTTTCCGCAAGACTGTCACGCCAGGTGACACCATCCGTTTCGAGGTCGAGCTGACCGCCAGCCGCCGCTCGATGTGCAAAATGGCGGGACGCGCCTTTGTCGATGACGAGTTGGTTTGCGAAGCCGAGCTGATGGCGGCCATCGTGGACCGCAACACTACGACGTCGGTGACGGAATAAACAACCGAGCACTCTGCAAAAAGCCTGTAAAGGACCCATCCCGTGACTGATATTCATCCTACTGCCCTGATCGACCCGCAAGCCCGGATCGGCGACAACGTCCAGATCGGCGCCTTTGCCATCGTTGAAGGCGATGTGGCCATCGGCGAGGGAACGACCATCGGGCCGCATACCCTGATCGCCGACGGGGCGCGCATCGGCAAGAATTGCCGCATCCACAACGGCGCCGTCGTCGCCACCTTACCGCAGGACCTCAAGTTCGGCGGCGAGGCGACCCTCTTTGAGATCGGCGATAATACAACCATCCGCGAATTCGCCACCCTCAACCGCGGTACCGCCGCCCATGGCAAGAGCTCCATCGGAAGCAATTGCCTGCTCATGGCCTATACCCATGTCGCCCACGATTGCACCGTCGGTAATAACGTCATCATGTCGAACGGCGTCCAGCTCGGCGGCCATGTCACCATTGAGGACTGGGCTATCATCGGCGGCATGACCCCCGTCCACCAGTTCTGCCATGTCGGCCAGCACTGCATGATCGGCGGCGGCTTCCGCGTCATCCAGGACGTTCCACCCTACATCCTGGCCTCCGAGGAACCGCTGCGCTTCTGCGGGCTCAATTCGATCGGCCTGCGCCGACGCGGCTTCAGCAGCGAGACCCTGCTGCAGCTGAAGCGGGTGTACCGCCTCCTCTATCGTTCGAACCTGAATGTCAGCCAGGCGGTGGAACGCATCAAGGCGGAATTTGAGCTGACCCCGGAGATTACCAACATCCTCCGTTTCATCGAAACCGCTGATCGCGGCATTCTCCATTGAACGGGAGCGGGAAGGGCGTGGAAGCATGGCGCTTTATCGACAGCGGCTTCGCGGACGGCTTTACCAACATGGCCGTCGACACCGCCCTGGCGCGGTGCCACGACGGGCGGCCCGTTTTGCGCGTCTATGGCTGGAAGCCCCCCGCCATCTCGCTCGGGCATCATCAGCGCCTGAATGACCTCGATCTGGAAAAATGCGGCCGGGACAATCTCGATGTCGTCTTTCGTCCTACCGGCGGGCGCGCCGTCCTTCACGCCGATGAGGTCACCTACGCGGTCATACTCGGCCCCGGCAGCCGCCTCTACGACCCCTGCATTCTGCCGCTCTACGAGCGCATCAGCGCCGGATTGACCGCAGCGCTCAGGCAGCTCGGCGTGGCCCTCGAATTCGAGCGCAACGCCCGCGCCCTGCCGCTGCGTGAAAAGAGCGGCCTCGACCGTCTCTGCTTCGCCTCCGCGATCCGCTATGAGCTGGGGCACGACGGCAAAAAGGCCATCGGTAGCGCCCAGCGCCGCTTCGGGCCGGTGGCCTTGCAGCATGGCTCAATCCTTCTTGGCGACGCGCATCTGCAGCTGGTGGACTATCTGAGCAGGAGGGAAGAGGGGTGGCAGCTCCAGGCGCGCCGGTTCATGCAGGAAAAAACCCTTTGCTTGAATGAAATCGCGCCCCGGCCGCTCGAATACAGCCAGGTTGCGGCCGCCTTGCGTGATGGTTTCGCAACCCGCTGGGGGATCTCTTTTTCCGATTCGGCGCTCAGCCGGGAGGAAGAGGCGGAAGCGCTGCGATGGCGCCAGATCTTCCGGGACCAAACCGCGATGGATGCGCAGCATGACTGAAAAACGGCTTGTCATTCTCGGCAGCACCGGCTCCATCGGCCTCAATGCCCTGCATGTGGTAGAACAAAAGCCGGAGCGCTTCCGGGTGGTGGCGCTCTCCACCCATCAGCAAATCGACCATCTGCTGCGTCTTGCGGCGCGACACCGACCTGCTGTGGTGGCGATCACTGGGGCTGCACCGGATCCCGATCAGCGCGCGGCCTTCCGGGCCCTTGGCGTGGAGATCTGGACAGGTTCCGATGCCCTGCGCCGCTTGTGCTCAGAGATGGAGTACGATCTGCTGGTCAATGCGGTCGTCGGGGCGGTCGGCTTTGTGCCAACCCTGGCGGCGGTTGAACTCGGACGCACGGTGGCTCTCGCCAACAAGGAGGCGCTGGTTATTGGCGGCGCCCTGGTGACGCGCGCAGCCGCCGCCAGCGGCACGACGATCCTGCCGATTGACAGCGAGCACAGTGCCATCTTTCAATGCCTTCGGGGCGAGGAAAACAAGGCGGTGGAGGAACTCCTCCTCACCGGGTCGGGCGGGCCGTTCCGCAGTTGGCCGGCCGAAGAGATGGGGATGGTCACGGTCGAGCAGGCCCTGAAGCACCCGAACTGGACGATGGGTCGCAAGATCACCATCGATTCCGCCACGATGATGAACAAGGGATTGGAAATCATCGAAGCCCACTGGCTCTTTGCCGTAGCGGCTGATCGCATCCGGGTGGTTATCCATCCGCAGTCGATCGTTCATTCGTTGGTGGCCTTTCATGACGGATCGGTCAAGGCGCAGCTGGGCGTACCGGACATGCGCGTACCGATTCAGCTGGCAATGACCTGGCCGGAGCGGCTGGATTCAGCTTTTCCACGTCTCGATTTTTATGAAATGCCGCCGTTGACCTTCGCCCGACCCGACGAGGACAAGTTCCCGGCCCTGGCCTTGGCGCGCGCGGCCCTGAGGGCCGGCGGCTCCGCCCCGGCGGTCCTCAATGCGGCCAATGAGGCGGCGGTGCACCTCTTTCTCGACAAACGGATCGGCTATCTCGACATCGCCCGGCTCATCGATGCCGCCCTGCAGGCTCATGTTTTGCAGAGCAGCCCGGATGCCGCCACCCTGCTCGAGGCCGACCGATGGGCGCGGACCTTCGTCGCCGCACGATACAGCCGGTGATGCTGCTCAGGCCCCCGCTCCGCAAATAACTACAACGGATTGATCAAGGGAGTTTACATGCTGTTAATCATGAGTTTGATGACAACCTATCTGCTGCCCTTCATTGCGGTTCTGGGCATCCTGATTCTCGTCCACGAGCTCGGCCATTTTCTCACAGCCAAAGCCTCGGGAATCCGGGTCGAGCGTTTCTCGATCGGCTTTCCGCCGCGGCTTTTCGGCAAGCAGATTGGCGAGACCGACTATTGCATCTCGGCCCTGCCGCTGGGCGGCTATGTCAAAATGTCGGGGATGATTGACGAGACCATGGATGCCGCGGGGGTAAAAGGGGAGCCCTGGGAGTTTATGTCCAAGCCCCTTTGGATCCGGGCGATCGTTCTTTTCGCCGGTTCCGCTTTTAATGTGCTTTTCACCATCGCGGTCTTTACCGTGAGCGTCTTCATCACCGGTGTGCCGCAACCGGTCGGCCCGGTCGTCGGCCGGGTTATAGAGAACATGCCCGCCCAGGCGGCCGGGATCCAGGCTGGCGACCGGATCGTCCGCATCGACCAGACTCCGATTACCGCCTGGGACGATCTGATCAAGATCATCCACAATTCTCCGGACAAGACGATAACCATCGAGTGGGAGCGCAACGGCGCACCGATGTCCGCGCAGATCACCCCCAAACTCGACAAGATGCTCGGCTACGGCCTGGTCGGCATCGATGCTAAAACCATCAACGTCCGCCCCGGCGTTTTCCGGGGCATCGCCCTCGGCTGGGAGTCGAGCTGGAACCTGACGCGCATGATGTTCCGCTCCTTCGGCATGCTCTTTTCGGGGGATGTTTCCGTCAAGGAGGGCCTGGCGGGGCCGGTGCGGATCGCGCAGATGACCGGCGAGACCGCCAAGGCCGGATTCGGCAGCCTGGTGATGTTCATGGCCCTGCTCAGTCTCAATCTGGGGATTATTAATCTTTTTCCCATACCCGGTCTGGATGGAGGTCACCTACTGCTGCTGGCGATCGAGGGGGTGATCCGCAAGCCGATCTCGACCCGGGTGCGGCTGATCGTCCAGCAGGTCGGCATGGCGCTGCTGCTGGCGCTGATGCTGTTTGTTATTTTTAATGATTTCTCCAATATATTCTAATCTCCAGCGTATACCGGCTCCTGCCCGCCCGGGCGGGAGTCGACCCCGCCCAACCACCTCCACCCTCGCGCCCACCCAACCCTACGCTTCCAACCGCCCCAAATACTTCTTGCAGATATCCCAAATAAATGTTAATTTTCACATTGAAAGAAAATTTCTTTCCAAAAATCCAGACCCTTTTTGCAACGGGAGGCGCTTTGGAACCCAAGAAAACCGCATTATATGACATCCACGTCGCGGCCGGCGGCAAGCTGGTCGAGTTCGCCGGCTATTATATGCCCATCCAGTATCGCGGCATCATCGAGGAGCATCGCCGTGTCCGCGCAACCGCCGGCCTCTTCGACGTCTCCCATATGGGCGAATTCTTCGTCAAAGGCCCCAATGCCGAGGCCTTTCTGCAAAAAATCACCATCAACGACGTCAGCAAGCTGGCCGTGCGGCAGGTGCAGTATTCCGCGATGTGCTATGAGGATGGTGGCATCGTCGATGATCTGCTGATCTACCGCTTCCCCGACCATTACCTGATGGTGGTCAACGCAGCCAACCTGGAGAAGGACTGGGCCTGGGCCAACCGCCACCTGATCGACGGCGTGACCCTGACCAATGAGAGCGACAACCTCTCGCTGCTCGCTCTGCAAGGGCCGATGGCGCAGCGGATCCTGCAGAAGCTGACCGCCCTCGACCTCAATGGCCTCGAGTACTATTGGCTGGATGAGGCGGAGGCCGCCGGAGTCCCGATGATGATCTCGCGCACCGGCTATACCGGAGAACTGGGTTACGAGCTGATGTTTGAAAACCGCCATGCCGTCCGGGTCTGGCAAGCGGTGATGGCGGCGGGAGCGGAGTTCGCCATCGAGCCGATCGGCCTTGGCGCGCGTGATACCCTGCGCCTGGAAATGAAATACTGCCTCTACGGCAACGACATCGACCAGACCACCAACCCCCTCGAAGCCGGGCTCGGCTGGATCACCAAACTCAACAAGGGCGAGTTCATCGGCCGCGAAGCCTTGCTGGCCGTCAAGGCCGCCGGCCTCAAGCGCAAGCTGATCGGGTTCGACATGCCCGGAAAGGCCTTCCCGCGCCATGGCTATGCGATCTGGAAGGACGGCGAACGCATCGGCACCGTCACCAGCGGCACCTTCGCGCCCAGCCTTGAAAAGGGCATAGGCACCGGCTACGTTCCGGCCGCGCTGGCGGCGGTCGGCACGCCGATCGAGATCGAGATCCGCAGCACCCGCATGCCGGCCGCGGTCTGCGAAACCCCCTTTTACAAAAAACAGTAACGGACGCCCGGCACCATGGCCAAGCGCATCAAGAAAAGAACGCCGGTCAAAGCCGAGCCGCTGCTCGACGCCCGCAAGCGCGAGGAGATGCTCGGCATTTTGCTGATTCTCTTCGGGCTTCTTCTGGCCATCGGCCTGCTGACCTATCAGAATGAGAATCCGCAGGATGTCAATCCCAGCCTGGTGAGGAACCAGTTGGGAATCGCCGGCGTCTATCTCTCCTGGGCCCTCATCCACGGGACCATCGGCTATCCGGTGGTCGTCCTGCCCTTCATTTTCATCGCCATGGGGATTTTCAAGCTCCTCGGGCGCCAGACCCTGCCGCTGCGGCATTGGGCTTGGTTTACTTTTCTGCTGGCGCTTTATATTTCCATGGGATTTGCAACCTGGCATTACATCCAGGGCGCGCCCTCTGCCCAGCTCTACGAGTATTCCGGTTTCATCGGCGTGCTCCTGGCGACCCTGCTGCGCAAGCTGATCGGCGTCACCGGTGCGGTCATTGTCCTGATCGGGCTGACGGTGATCAATATCGTCATCTTCACCTCGTTCTCCCTGCGCGAGCTTTATGCCAACCTATCGGCCGGTTTCTCGCGGCTGGGCGTGCGCATCAGCCAGAACATCCGTTCGATACGCGGCGTCAAGAGCAAGCCGGAGGTAGCCGTGAAGCGGTTCCGCGCCGCCGAGCCGCAGGGACCGGTCGTCACCCGGCCGCTGCCGATCGACCTCGCCGACGAGGAGGAGGAGCGGCCGCCGGTTCGGGTGGCGATGCCACAGCCGCCCGTGGCCGTGAAACTGCACGAACAACCCTGGCAGGAGGAGGAGAACGGAACAGAGAACGAGGAGGATGAGCTGGCTTCGGCCATCAAACCCGGCGGCCCCTATACCTTTCCACCCTTGAGCCTGCTGCAGCCGCCGGAGGAGACCGCCGAGCCGATTTCAGAAGAGGAACTGCGCGAAAAGGCCCGCCTGCTCGAGGCCAAGCTCGCTGATTTCGACATCCAGGCGCGTGTGACCGAGATCCACCCCGGCCCAGTGATCACCCGCTACGAGATGGAGCTGGCACCGGGCATCAAGGTGAGCCGCATCACCGGGCTCGCGGACGACCTGGCCATGGCCATGCGCGCCAAACGCATCCGCATCGTCGCTCCGATCCCCGGCAAGAACGCCATCGGCGTCGAGATCCCCAACGACGAGCCGCAGATGGTCTATCTGCGCGAGATCCTCGCCTCGACCGAGTTCCAGTCAGCGCGCTCCCCCCTCAGCATCGGCCTGGGCAAGACCATCTCCGGCGCACCCTACGTCACCGACCTGGCTTCGATGCCGCACCTGCTGGTCGCCGGCTCGACCGGCTCGGGCAAGAGCGTGTGCCTCAACACGATCATCACCAGTTTTCTCTACAAGGCCCATCCCGCCCAGGTTCAGCTGGTCCTGATCGATCCCAAACGCCTCGAGCTTTCCACCTACAGCCGCCTCCATCCTTACCACCTCTCCTACGTCGAGGGGGTTCGCGAGAAGGTGGCGACCACCGCCAAAAGCGCCATCGCTGTGCTACGCTCGGCCGAGCAGGAGATGGAGCGGCGTTACGACATGCTTGCCATCGCCGGCGTGCGCAATATCGAGGAGTACAACCAGCGCGCCGGCGAAGGACGCCTCCACACCGAGAGCGGGGCGGTAGCTCCGCCGCTGCACTATCTGGTGATCGTTGTCGATGAGCTCGCCGACCTGATGCTCACCTCCAGCGCCTCCAAGGATGTCGAGGAGCCGATCGCCCGCCTGACACAGATGTCGCGTGCGGTCGGCATCCATCTCATCGTCGCCACCCAGCGCCCCTCGGTCGATGTTATCACCGGCGTCATCAAGGCCAATTTCCCGGCGCGTATGGCCTTTCAAGTGGCCACCAAGGTCGACTCCCGCACCATCCTCGACATGAACGGGGCTGAGAAACTGCTGGGGAAGGGGGACATGCTCTTTCTACCGCCCGGCAGCGCCGAGCCGATCCGCATCCACAATGCCTTCATCAGCCTCGAGGAGATCGAGCGGGTCCTCAGCCACATTCACACCCAGCCGCCGGTGGTCAAGACGCCGCTGCCCGCCTACATCGACGAGGAGACAGCCGGAAGCGAGAGCGAGCGCGGGGCGGGCAACGGCCGCCGTGATCCCTTCTTCAACGAGGCCATGCGCATCGTGGTACGCACCGGCCAGGGATCGGTTTCGATCCTGCAGCGCCGCCTCAAGGTCGGCTATTCGCGCGCGGCGAGGCTCATCGACGAACTGGAGATGGCCGGTGTGGTCGGCCCCTTCGAGGGCAGCAAAGCGCGCGAGGTGCTGATGCGACCCGAGGATCTCGAGAATCTTTCCGGTGACAGCGTGAACGACGGCGATGAGGTATTTTAGCCGGCTGCCGGGAACGTTGGCGCCTTCAGGACGTATAACGACAAGGATAATCCTTTTACAAGATAGAGGGTGGAGTATGACAAGAAAACTGACAGCGCTTCTGGTTCTGGGCATGGCCGTCATCGCCGCGGCGCAGACGGCGTCCGATTTGCTCGGCAAGATCCAGAAAAAATATGAGTCCATGAAGAACGTGTGCGCCGACTATACTCAGACCTTTCACTGGGAGCTGGCGAACGAGACTCAGGTCTTCACGGGCCGCCTTTGCACGCACAACGGCGTGCAGTTCAAGATCGAGAATAACGATCAGACTATCATCACCGACGGCAAGACCATCTGGACTATGCCGCACGGCAACAACCAGGTGATCATCGACGACGCCTCCGAGAACGCCGGCGATAATCCCTTTCTCAAGTCCTTTTTGCAGAACTATGTCGACAACTACCGGAGCGAGCTGCTGGCGCCCGAGACCATCGCCGGGGCGCCGCATTACCATATCCGCTTGACCGCCCGCAGCGAGGACGAGTTCAACAGGGAGGTCGAAATCTGGGCGGACCAGAAGAGCCTGATGATGAACCGGATCAAGCAGACCGATCAGGACGGCAACAGCTCGGTCTATGAGATCAAGAACGTCGACCTCAATGCCAATCTCAGCGACGCCACCTTCAAACCCGTGATACCCGAAGGCTACGAAATCGTGGATATGCGCTGATGCGTCGCTTGCTGCTCCTGACGCTCCTGCTGCTGGCCGCGATGGCGCCGGCGATCCTGGGCCAGCAGCCCGTCACCACGGAACAGCCCCGGGCGGCCCAGTACTTTCTGGGCAGCCAGGATCAGGTGCTGATGGCGGTCAACGTCTGGGGATTCGTTTATAAGCCCGGCCAGTATATGGTCCCGTACGAGACCGATCTCATTTCGCTGCTCTCCTTCGCCGGCGGGCCGCGGGAGGAGGCGCGCATCAAGAGCATCAAGCTGGTACGCCCCGGCAGCGGCGAGGGCAAGGCCCAGGTCATCGAAATCGACGTCAAGGAGTATCTCGAAAAGGGGACAGCGGCGCAGATTCCGGTGCTGCGCCCCGGCGATACCGTGGTGGTCTCCGGTACCTCCCTGCATTTCATCAGCCAGTTTTTCGATTTTGCCGTGCGTATCGCCGCCCTGGTCCAGGTCTGGGCGCTCGTCGATTTTTACCGAAATAATTAGCTGTCCCCGCCAGAAAGAGGCAAAAGTACAGGCATCCATGAATCATCCATCCGCCCCTTCAACGCTTTCCGGCGGCAGCGCCCTGCGGCTCTTCCCGCCGCCCCGTCAGGAACGCCAGCTGACGGTTCACGATTATTTCCGCATCCTCTATCGCGGGCGCTGGGTCATTCTGATCTCCTTTCTCTCCGTTCTCGCCGCCACCCTCTATTACACCTTCACGGCCGAGCCTAAATATGAAGCCTCCGCCAAAATCATGGTGGAGCAGCAGGGCGGCGTGGGGCAGTCGCTCTTCGATTTCTCCACCATGATGAAAAAAGAAACCATGATCAACAACCAGGTGGAGATCCTAAAGAGCCGGACTCTGGCGGAGAATGTGCTGCAATCGCTGCGCACCTCGGAGCCGGCGGCGCGCCTCCGTCTTCTCGGCGCCGGTGGCGAGAGCGGCCGCGGCCTTTTCAAGGAGTGGTTCGGCAAGGGCGGCGCCCCCTCCCTGGACGACCCCCGCTTTTTCGATCTGGTGACCGAAAATCTGCGCAAACAACTCAGCATCGCCCCCATCCGCAACACCGATATGATCGAGATCCGCGTCACTGCGCCCTCGCCTTTTGAGGCCGCCTTTGTGACCAACGCGGTCGCCCAAGCCTACAAAGAGATGAACCGCGCCCAGAGCCAGTCCGAGGTGCGCCAGGTCAAGAATTTCATCGAAGAGCAGATGAGCAAGGTCCACGAAGAGCTGGCGCGCTCCGAGGAGGAGCTCAAGAGCTATCAGCAGCAGGCCAAGGTGGTCGCCCTGGACCGAGAAACCGAGGAACTGGTGCGCAAGACCGCCGAGTTCGAGACCATCTACAACGAGGCCGCTACCGACCTCGAGGCGCACAAGCAGCGCCTCGCCTATATCAACCAGCAGCTGGCACAGCGCAACGTAAATTTTGACGTCGAGACCATCTCGACCCAGCCCTATCTTGCGGAGATGAAGAAGCAGATCGCCGAGAAGGAGGCGGCCCTCGCCTCCTATATGGCCTCGATGATCGAGATCGGCGCCTACGAGCGCAATAAGAGTGAGGTCCAGCTGCGCGAGCGCCAGGTCGAAGCCCTCAAGCAGAAATTCCGCGACGAGATCGCCAAGATCGCCGCCGCCGAGTTCGTCGATCCCGCCCAACTGGCCGGAACCCTCTTCTCCAACAAGATCGAGGTCGAGACCGAAATCCAGTCCCTCATCCCCAAGGTGGAGGCGCTCAAGGGAATCCTCGCCGGCTATAACCGCGAGCTCGAATCCCTGCCGCAGAAAAGCCTTACCCTAGCCCGGCTGCTGCGTGCCGCCCAGGTGGACGAAAAGATCTATCTAATGCTCCAGGAGAAATACCAGGAATCCCGCATCACCGAGGTGGGCCAGATCGGCAATGTCCGCATCATCGACGCGGCCAGGGAGCCGAAAAAGCCGGTCTCGCCGCGCAAGGGACTGAACCTGATCCTGGGCACCATCGCCGGTCTCGGTCTCGGCCTCGCCATCGCCTTCACCCTCGAGTACCTCGACAATTCGGTGCGCACCATGGAGGATGTCGAGCACCTTGGAATGACGGTGATGGCCTCCATCCCTTTCATCAAGGCCGAGCCAACCAACGGCGTCTTTGCCCGGGGCCTCGATAGCAAGAAAGACGCCGAGGTGCGCTCGATCAATGAGCGCCTGGTGACCCAGCTCAAGCCACGCTCGCCGATCTCGGAGGCCTACCGCACCCTGCGCACCAACATCCTCTTTTCGACCCCAGGCCAGCCGAAAAAACTTTTCCTGGTGACCAGCAGCGGCCCGCAGGAGGGCAAGTCGACCACCGTCGCCAATCTGGCCATCACCTTCGCCCAGATGGGCAACCGGACGCTGCTGATCGACGCGGATCTGCGCAAGCCCATCCAGCACCGCCTCTTTGGGCTGGAGAAGAGCAGCGGCCTGACCAATATCCTGGTGGGCCGCGCGGAGCTGGACGAATCGACGCACGAGATCGAGGTTTTGCCGGAGCTCCATGTGCTCAGTTGCGGCGTCATTCCGCCCAATCCGGCGGAGCTATTGGGATCGGAGGCGATGCAGCGGCTTCTCACCGCGGTGCGCGACCGCTACAGCATCGTGCTGATCGACTCGCCGCCGACCCTTGCGGTGACCGATGCGGCGATCCTGGCGCCGATGGTGGACGGTGTGCTGCTGGTCATCCGTTCCGGCGACACCGCCCGCGAGGCCGCTGTACGGGCGCACGAACAGCTCAAACGCGTCGGCGCTCCGGTGCTCGGGGCCATCCTCAACGGCATCACGGCGGAACAGGTCTACGGCTCCTACTACCCCCATTACTATTACAGCGATTATTACCGCGAAAAGAACAAAAGCGGCAAGCCGGGTAGCCGCAGCGCCGAGAACGGCAAGAGCAACGGGGTCTGATCGTGAGCAAGGTAAACGAATCGGAGCCGCACTGGTATGCTTTTGTGACCAAGCCGCGGCACGAAAAGAAGGCCAGGCTCAGCCTCGAGGGCGCCGGCATCGAGAATTTTCTGCCGATGAAAAAGTCGCTCAAACAATGGAAGGACCGCCGCCGCTGGGTGGAGGAACCGCTCTTCTCGTGCTATATTTTCGTCCGGATTCCATACAACCGCCGCTGGGAGGTGCAGACCTCGCCGAGCGTAGTGCGGATTGTCAATTTCCTCAATGTACCGGCGCCGGTCCGCGATGAAGAGATCGCGGCGATCCGGCGCATCCTCACGACCGGAGTCGAGGTGGAGGTGCAGCCCGGACTGCTGCCGGGGACAGCGGTGCGCATCGCCTCGGGTCCGCTGGCGGGGTTGGAAGGGGTGCTGACTGGTCAAAGAGGGCAGAAGTGGTTTGTGGTGCAGGTGCCGGCCATCGGCAAGTCGGTGCTGGTGAGCATGGAGGATAACCTGGTTGATGTGGTAAAGTAGCCGCCCAGCCCGTTGCCCCCACCAGTCAACCCAACTCCCGCCCGACCCACCCCCGCTCCAGCCGCCCCAATTTTTTTACCGCGCACATACTATCCGCTTGTTTTCTAGGCAAAATATTTGTATACTGGACGAAAGGGGTGCGATTTCCTCACGGTTTGTAACCTATCGTCAATCCTGACGAATGAATCGTTCCAAAGAGGCGGAGACTCCATGGCGACGTACTTGGTGACCGGAGGGGCCGGATTTATCGGGTCCCATATTGTCGAAACGCTACTGCAGCGCGGAGAAAAGGTGCGGGTGCTGGATAATTTTTCCACCGGCAAACGCGAAAACATCAAGCCTTTCCTCGACAAGATCGAGTTATTCGAAGGGGATGTCCGTAGCTATCACATCGTTCGTGATGCGGTGGACGGATCCGATTTTGTCCTGCACCAGGCGGCCCTGCCCTCGGTACCGCGTTCGGTCAAGGATCCGATCACCAGCAACGAGGTCAATGTCGTCGGCACCCTCAACATCCTCGACGCCGCCCGTGACGCCAAGGTCAAGCGGCTGATCTATGCCTCCTCCTCCTCCATATACGGCGATCTCGAGACCCTGCCCAAGACCGAGGATATGCTGCCCAAGCCGCTCTCGCCCTATGCGGTGGCCAAGCTGGCGGGTGAAAAATATTGCCAGGTCTTCACCAAGATTTACGGTCTCGAGACCGTCTCGTTGCGCTATTTCAACGTTTTCGGACCGCGCCAGGACCCCTATTCGCAGTATTCGGCCGTCATCCCCAAATTCATCGACTTGATCCGCAACGGCCAACCTCCCCTGGTGCACGGCGATGGCGAGCAATCCCGCGATTTCACCTATGTCGCCAATGTTGTCCATGCCAACCTCCTCGCCTGTGAGAAGGGCTTGGAAGAGCTGCCCGGTGAGGTGTTCAATATTGCCTGCGGCAAGCGCATCACCATCAATACGCTCATCCGCTATATCAACGAGCTGTTCGGCACGAATATAGAAGCCCAGTATTCGGAGCCGCGCGCCGGAGATGTGAAGCACTCCCTGGCCAACATCGGCAAGGCGCGCCAGTTCCTCGGCTATGAGCCCCAGGTTGAATTCCGCAAAGGCCTTGAAAAGGTGGTACAATGGATGAAAGGCGAATGAGACCTCATCCGTCGCAGCAATTATAATACTACAGTTATATTCATCAACCACGGAGATACAATATGGACCTCAAAGCAAAGATCGAATCCAAGCAGGCCGTACTGGGTATCGTTGGACTGGGTTATGTGGGATTGCCTCTGCTCATAGAATTTGCACGCAAGGGGTTCTCCATCATTGGGCTTGACATCGACCAGAGCAAGATCGACAAGCTGAGCGCCGGTAAGAGCTACATCAAGCATATTCCCTCGAAGGATATCGAGGAGATCAATGGTCTGGGCAAGGTGAAATACACTGCCGATTTCGCAAAATCCCCTGAGGCGGATGTCATCCTCATCGCCCTACCGACCCCGCTTGACGAGCACCGCGAGCCGGATCTCTCCTACATCGAGGTCACCTCGCATGAGCTGAAAAAGTATCTGCGCGCCGGGCAGATGTTCATTCTCGAGTCGAGCACCTGGCCGGGCACCACCGACGAGGTGATGCGGCCGATCCTCGAGGAGTCCGGCAAGAAGTGCGGCGTCGATTTCTGGGTTGCCTTCTCGCCGGAGCGCGAGGATCCCAATAACCAGAATTTCACCATCCGCACCATTCCTAAAATCGTCGGCGCCGATGATCCCTACGCTCGCGAATGCGCGATCAGCCTCTACGGTTGTATCACTACGCCGGTGCCGGTCAGCAGCACCCGCGCTGCCGAGTCCGCCAAACTGCTCGAGAACATCTTTCGCAGCGTTAACATCGCCCTGGTCAACGAGATGAAGCAGATCCTCGAGCGCATGGGCATCGACGTCTGGGAGGTGATCAAGGCGGCCTCGACCAAGCCCTTCGGCTTCATGCCCTTCTATCCCGGCCCCGGCCTCGGAGGCCATTGCATCCCGATCGATCCTTTCTATCTGACCTGGAAGGCGCGTGAATTCGATATGCCCACCCGCTTTATCGAACTGGCCGGAGAAATAAACACCAACATGCCCTACTACGTCTTTGAAAAGACCCTCGAGGCCATCAATGAGCAGGGTAAAAGCCTCAAAAACGCCAAAGTGCTGATCCTCGGTGCCGCCTACAAGAAGGATATCGATGACATGCGCGAGACGCCGGCCTTCAAGGTCATCGAGATCCTCCACGAGCGCGGCTGCACGGTGGACTATCACGACCCCTATGTGCCCAAGCTGCCGGCGACGCGCAAGTATCAGTACGAGATGAGCAGCGTGCCGCTCACCGCAGAGAACGTCAAAAAGTACGATGTGGTCATCGTCATCACCGACCACACCGATGTCGATTACGAGCTGGTACGCAAGCACGCCAGCCTGATCATCGACACCCGCAATGTCTACAAGCTCTACGGCAAGCTCGGCGACGGCAATATCGTCAAGGCGTAAAGTGTTTTCTTGTCACCAAGGGAGCCTCATCACCGGGGTTCCCTTTCTTTTTAAGTGGTATACGCCAAAAGGTGAACTGGCTTTTTGGCGAATAAAAGATCTTGCAATTTGATACTATCAGTAGTATATTAATGGAGAAGTAGTGTCTAAGATAGAAAAGGTGTTGGAGCATTGGCGACGACGGCCGCCTGAGGTCAGGCGGGATGAAGTGCTTTCAGTCCTCAAACACTACGGGTTTGAAGTGGATACTAAAAGGGGATCCCATATTTTTGTCCGCCACCTCAGACTCATCGGGCGACCCGGCTATGATGCGTTGGGTGGTTTTGTATTCCCGGGCCAGGGCGGGCAACGGGTAAAAGGTGCTTATCTTAAAGATATCTTGCAGGCTATCGATATGATTACAGAGGAAGAGCAGTGAATAACAAGAGTCTGGATTATTATCTGTCCCTGGACTATCCCATTGAGATCGTTAAAATTCCTGTAGAGGATGGAGGGGGCTATTCTGCATTCATACGGCAGCTCGGCAAGCTTGCTTTCAGAGGGGATGGAGAGACAAGAGAGGAAGCTATTAAAGACCTCGATGAAGTGAAAGAGATATTGTTTGAGGAGTATCTGGAAAAAGGCATCGAAATTCCGGAGCCGGTTCAGGATGAAGAAAGGTCTTATAGTGGACGCTTTGTTTTGCGCGTTCCGGTTGATCTGCACCGCGAATTGGCCGAGCAGGCTGAACAAAACCAGACTACACTGAATCAGTATTGCGTTTCTTTGCTTTCACAGAGACTAACCATTTCCTCAATCCAGGACCAGCTGGCGCAGCTTTGTCAGCGCATGAATAGTCTGTCGTGGTCGGTACAATCCATGCAATACTCATTTGAACACCCTGCCAGCGCGCAGGGGATAACCTGGGAAAAAAAATATGGCAGCCAGGTCGCCTAAGCCTGTATTGAGTGAACCTTCGCCCGAGGAATATCGGCGGTTTATCGTAGGTATCGATTTAAAGCAGATTCAACTCATTGAAATGAACTGCAGGCTGGATACTGCATCATTTGATGATCGGCTTGCGATTAGCATCTCATCAGAATCCACATTTTCACTTGAAGAGAGTGGATTTAGTGTCATTCATGAGTATAAATTGACGGGAAAAACCGCTGATCGCAAAAGTGCATTAAAAATCCAGGCAAGCTATAAACTGCATTTTTCGAGTCATCGCGAGATGACCCCTGAATACTTTGCAATTTACAGTCAGGTGAGCCTGCCCATTAATATCTGGCCCTTCTTTCGTGAACTTGTACATGCCACGACCTCGCGGATGAATATCCCGCCGTTGACTTTGCCTTTGGTCAAACGCTGATACTCAAACAAGTATCCATCATCCTGAGCATCGAAGGGTACTAATGAAAAAAGCCCTCATCACCGGCATCACCGGACAGGACGGCTCCTACCTCGCCGAGCTGCTGCTCGACAAAGGCTATGAGGTCCACGGCATTATCCGCCGGTCCAGTTCCTTCAACACCGGCCGCATCGACCATCTCTTCAATGACACCGCGCTGCACGACAAGCGCTTCTTCCTCTACCACGGCGACCTCACCGACTCGAGCAACCTCAACCGCCTGCTCGAAAAGATCAATCCCGACGAGATCTATAATCTTGCCGCCCAGAGCCACGTCAAAGTCTCCTTCGAGCTGCCCGAATACACCGCCGAGACCGACGCCATGGGCACTCTCCGCTTCATCGACGCCATAAAGGAGACCGGCCTTGCCACCCGGTTCTACCAGGCCTCGACCAGCGAGCTTTACGGCAAGGTGCAAGCGATTCCCCAGAGCGAAACCACGCCCTTTTACCCGCGCTCGCCCTACGGCGTCGCCAAGCTCTACGCCTACTGGATCATCGTCAATTATCGTGAGGCCTACAACCTTTTTGCCTGCAATGGCATCCTCTTCAACCACGAGTCGCCCCGGCGTGGCGAGACCTTCGTCACTCGCAAGATCACCCGCGCGGTGGCACGCATCGCGCTCGGGCTGGAGGAGACCGTATATCTCGGCAATCTCGCCGCGCAGCGCGACTGGGGCTACGCCCCTGAGTATGTCGATGGAATGTGGCGAATGCTGCAGCAGCCCGAGCCCGGGGATTACGTCCTTGCCACCGGAGTGATGCACACGGTGCGCGAATTCGCCGATCTGTCCTTCCGCGAGATCGGCGTGGAGCTGGACTGGACAGGAACGGGGCGTGAGGAGAAGGGCATCGACCCCAAAACCGGCAAGGTGCGCGTAGCCGTAGATCCCAACTATTTCCGCCCAACCGAGGTCGATCTTCTGGTCGGGGATGCGGGCAAGGCGCGCAGGATGCTCGGCTGGGAGGCGAAGACGACCCTGCCCGAGCTGGTGCACCTCATGGTTCAGGCCGATCTGGAAAAAGTCAAGCGCCGGGGCTATTGAGCTTCCTTTTCATGCTGCGCGGGACCTTTGGCTTTCAACGCCCGGACATGGTCAGACCTGGCGGCATGAGTTACCTCCGCCTCCTCCGGCGTGCCCCGGCGCACGAGAGCGGTAGATTCCGATGAACAGGCAGGTGAATGTGAAAAAAGACAGTAAGGTTTATATCGCCGGCCACAAGGGCATGGTCGGATCGGCTCTGGTGCGCACTCTCGAGGCCAAGGGCTACCGCCGTCTGCTGGTGCGCACCCTGGAGGAGCTCGACATTCTCGACCAGGCGGCGGTTTTCAAATTCATGGCTGCTGAAAAGCCCGATTTCGTTTTCATCGCCGCGGCGAAGGTGGGAGGGATCCTCGCCAACAACACCTTTCGCGCCCAATTCATCTACGAGAATCTGCAGATCCAGGCCAACCTCATCCATGCCGCCCATCTCAGCGGAGTGCAAAAGCTCCTCTTCCTCGGCAGCTCCTGCATCTATCCCAAGCTGGCGCCGCAGCCGATCCGCGAGGAGCACCTGCTCACCGGCCCGCTCGAATCGACCAATGAGCCCTACGCCATCGCCAAGATCGCCGGCATCAAGATGTGCGAAGCTTACCGCGCCCAGTATGGCAGCAACTTTATCTCGGTCATGCCGACCAATCTCTACGGCCCCAACGACAATTTCGATCTGCAAACTTCGCATGTCCTGCCCGCCCTCATTCGGCGTTTTCACGAGGCTAAGGACGGCAACCAGCCTTCTGTCACCATCTGGGGGACAGGCAAGCCCCGCCGCGAGTTCCTGCACGTCGATGACCTCGCGGACAGCTGCGTTTTTCTCATGAACAAATATGACCGTGACGAGATCCTCAACATCGGCGTTGGTGAGGATCTCACCATCCGCGAGCTGGCGGAACTGATCAAAGGTGTGGTCGGGTATGCGGGAGGGATCGAGTTCGATACCAGCAAGCCGGACGGCACGCCGCGCAAGCTCCTCGATGTCAGCCGGCTGCGCGCGACCGGCTGGCGGCCCCGGATCGGCCTGGAGGAGGGGATCCGGCGGACCTATGCATGGTATCTCGAAAATAGGGTAAAGCGATGATCCGGATCATTCTGATCGTGTCGGCGGGCCTGGTCGTTGTGACCGCATTGGCCCTGGTCTGGGGACAATGGAGTTTCCACCGCATGGTGCGCCAGGAATTGGCCGCCTTTTGGCCCGCGAGCCTGCCGGAAGGGGAGATGGTCACCCCCGGCCGCATCGCCCATCTGCCCGCGCCGGTGCAGCGCTGGCTCATCCGCAGCGGCGCCGCCGGCAGGGAGGAGATCCGTCTGGTGCACTTGCGCCAGCGCGGCGAGATGCTTAACAAGCCAGGAGGGGCTTGGTTGCCGGTGGTCTCGGAGCAGTACTTTCGCACCGCGGAGCCCGGATTCATCTGGATCGCCGATGTCAAGATGATGCCACTTTTGCACCTCGCCGGCCGGGACATGTACCAGGACGGCCGCGGCCGTATGGTCATCAAGCTCGCCTCCTTGCTGCCGATCGTCAACGCCAGCGGGCCCGAGACCGACCAGGGCACCCTGCTGCGTTGGCTGGGCGAGACCGTCTGGTTCCCCTCGGCCGCTCTCAGTCCGCACATCGCCTGGGAGGCTGTCGATTCCCTCTCGGCCAAAGCAACCATGAGTTACGGCGGCGTCACCGCCTCCGGCATATTCACCTTCACTCCGGATGGGGATTTCAGCAGCTTTATCGCCGACCGCTATTACTACCGCAAGGAGGGCTCGACCCTCGAACCCTGGCTGGTGCGCGTGGAGGAGGGAGGCTATGGTGAACTGGGCGGCATCCGCATGCCGGTGCGCTGCAGTGTCACCTGGCGTTTCAAGGAGGGGGATTTCACCTGGTACAAGCTCTATATCGACGCGGCGGAATATGACCAGGCGGTTCGGAGGCCCTGATTTACAACCTCCGGATTCTGGTCCCCATCCGCACTTTTATTCGTTCCCGACTGCAAATTCTCGCTTCCACCAGCAAGCTCTGGTTTCTACCCGCAAACTCAGGTTCCCATCCTGCGCGGCCATGGAGCTGATGGTTCTCCGTCCGGCCCCGATCCGCCGGTTTTGGCCCGCACAGATTAAAACCATTGCATTTTATTGAAAATATGCCGATATTTCACCAATCCATATTACCATAACGAACAGAATCAGCAAGAGGAGGGACGACGATGACGAAATTACTCTGGCTGGTGGTGTTTATTCTGGACATTTGGGCGATCATCAATGTTTTACAGAGCGCTGTGAAACCGATCAAGCCCTGTGGATTGTGATCATCCTGGTGTTACCACTTGTCGGTCTGATCATTTGGTATTTCCTTGGGCCGGGCAGGAAAAAGGTTTGACATCACGAGGCCCATGCCACGGCATGGGCCTTTTTAGTAGAATTTGCAGATGAAACGCACATAACCCGCTATGCATCATGAGATTGCGCACTCTTTATACTGGCCTGTTGCTGCTGATAGTGGTGACAGGCGTTTTTATTTCTTATTAATTGGTTCTAGTCAGTATCGTGCGAGTGAAGCAAGCTTGCCCGCCACCAAACAGATGATTATAGTGGTCAAATACCTGTATGTCTTAAAACCGAATGCGCGTCTCATGGCAACTTTGATTTTATTGTTCAGACCTTCAATGATGCCATTGGTAATCGGGCTTCGAAAAAAGTTCAAGATGCCCGTCCAGTGGGCTTTAACCGTCTTGGCGAATTCTTTGATTGGAGTCAGCCGGCTGTGGGTGGCCCAAAAGTACCACTTTTTCAGAAACCGCTGGGCTTGGTCATATTCTTTGCACTCCCATAGCAGGCGCAAGGAATCGATGATCCGTTTGGCTCGGCTGGTTTTTAAATTCAACTGACTCAGCGATTCCAGCTGCTCTTTTTCTTTTTTGCTGAGTTTGGTTTGGCCTTTCAGCCATAAATACCGGGTACTTTTGAGTTCTTTGCGTTCTTTGGCTTCTTGTCGCCTGACCAGATCAACGGCCAAATTAGCCTTGGCCATCAGATGATAACGGTCAAAAACGATCGTGCTGCCGGCAAAATTATCCTCAAGCCCTTTCAAATAGGCCGGCCACATGTCCAGGCAGAAATGCGTGATCTGTGCCGGATCCAGCCCTCTAGCTGTAAGAAAATCATGGAATTGCTGGATCACTGTTGACTCTCGTTTTTCGGCCAGATAGACCACACGCGACTGGGCCAGATCACCAAACACCGTCAAGTAGTGATGCCCTTTCTTCATCGCGATTTCATCGATGCCTACTTGCTCAAGTTCGGTCAGCGACATCGTTTTAACGGCGTCATGGACATAGTGCCCAAGGATGCGCCACAGGCTATCCGTATGGATCTGCAGCAATCTGGCTAAGGGACGAATGGCCATATTCTGCGCCAGGGTCAAGGCCAGGATCTCAAAGAGCAGTGTAAAACCGCTGCCAGCCCGGGCCCAAGGGACATCCACTAATTTGACACCGCAGGCCGGGCAATGGGTACGCGGTACCCGGGCAGTAATGTAGGCTTGATGCTGAAAAAAATCCAAATGCCGCCAGGTACGCTTTTGCGTGTCATATACCCCGCAGCCGGTGCGTTTGCAGGACGGACAGGTAAATTTCGATCCGGCGTGGAAATCGATATCCAGATCCAAACGATGCGCTTCTGCATCGAAGGTAATATCTTGGACGTACCAGGGGGCGGTAAGTCCCAAGGCTAAGGCAAATAATTCTGTATTGGCCATATCCTCTCCTTCCATCAGATTGATTCAGAGAGGACGATAACAAATTCAGTTCAACTTACCCACACAATGTTGGATAGAACCTGTTAATTAAAATGCGAGTTCTGGCTGTCGTATTGACAGAATGCATATTGGATATTGTTAAGCCCTTGTGGCGATTTTGTCCCTTGACAGAATTAGGTATTTTTGCTTTATTGAAAATGGGGATGTATTGAATGATGGGGATATATTCAATAGGCCAGGCATCAAAAACCTTAAAAAAAATGGGGGTCTGCCATGAGATCACTTACAGCAAGTATTTCTATAGTTTTAACCGTTGTTTCAACCATTGTTTTGATTGGTTCCTGCAACAACATGCCAACCAATGTATTATCTCCTGCCAAGGGCGAAGATCCCTCAACTTCGCAACTTAAATTGGACAATAAGTTTACATCAACAGGCGATATCAGGTTTATCTTTGAAAAATTTCTGGAACAGAATCGGAAAAATGGCAAAAAAGTGATGGATAGTAAAAAGTACGACTTTAGTAAGGAATCACGGATTGATATCCCTGGATCTGAAATTAAAATTCTTGTGATTGAAAAAATTGGAAACACTGTAAATCGTAATACATCGATTTTTGGGTTCCAAATAAATGATATGATTGCTCCTTATTTTGTTATTAACGAAATATACAACGTTGGGAAAAATCAATTTCGTGTGGAGCTTAAAACTGTGTCAGGATTAAATCCGTAATTTTGTGTAAAAAGAGCTTGTAAATAAAAAGAGTCATGCTTACATCCCTTTGTCAATAACCCTTAATTAAAAGGAAAGGATGTTCACATGACTCAAGGGAAAGATACAGAAGT
>Ga0208197_1000062_pt1 | contig 138281 bp, 105 predicted proteins | sample AD_JPNNA4_MetaG_FD_184444 | JGI IMG/M metagenome (GOLD analysis project Ga0208197, IMG submission 184444) | Active sludge microbial communities of municipal wastewater-treating anaerobic digesters from Japan - AD_JPNNA4_MetaG (SPAdes) (version 2) | ecosystem: Engineered > Bioreactor >...
AATCGTTTTGGGCAAATTGTGCATATTGTCTTGAATGAAACTGACCCATGGGCCGTAAAGTTGCGACCTGCCTTGTCAGCCTTGCTTACTCATAAGCATATCGCCGTTACTTTGGGCGAAATTTAGGTAACTCATAACTCGCTATTTGCAATTCCCAGGAGGTTGCTTATGTATGGTTATAGCGGAAAAATTTTGCACATTGATCTGACGACGCGCAAGAGTTGGACCGAGCGGAAGCCGGAAGAGTGGTACAAAATTTACATCGGCGGCGTCTCGATGGCGGCGCGGCTGTTGTGGGAGAACATCAAGCCGGGCTGCGATCCGCTCTCACCGGATAATCCCATCTGCCTCGCCAACGGGCTGTTTGCCGGGACGCCGGTGCCGGTGGGCGGTAAGTACGGGCTGGCCTCCAAATCGCCGTTGACCGGCTTCATGGGCGACAGTCTCTCCGGCAGTTGGTTCCCCGTCGCGCTCAAGCGCACCGGCTGGGATGGCATCGTCATCCACGGGGCGAGCGCGGAGTGGGTGAACGTCTTCATTGACGATGGCCGCGTGATGTTCCGCGATGCGCGCAAACTACTCGGTAAGGATACCTTCGCTACCGAGGAGGCCATCCGCGAGGAACTGCTGGATGACCAGGTGCGCTCCGCCACCATCGGCCCGGCCGGCGAGAAACTGGTACGCTACGCCAACGTCACGAATGACGGACGGCAGGCCGGGCGCACGGGCCACGGCGCGGTGTGGGGATCGAAGAAGCTCAAGGCGCTCTCGGTGCGCGGCACATCGGGCGTCGCCGTCGCCGATCCAGAAACGCTGATGAAGATGTCTTTCGATATCACCGAGCAGGCACAGGGACCGTACACCGTCAAATACCGCATGTTGGGGACGTCAACTAACGTCCTTAACATGAACAAGCTCGGTTTGCTGCCCACGCGCAACTATCAGCAAGGCGTGTTCGAGATGGCCGAGCAGGTCAGCGGCGAGTATCTCGAAGAGCACTTCAAGGTCAAGAAGATCGCGTGCGCGCAGTGCCCCATCGCCTGCGAGCAGGTCTCCGCGGCCAAGCAAGGGATGTACGCGGGCGCGATGACGGGTATCGAGTATGAATGTCTTTACGCCAACGGTCCCAACCTGGGCATCGGTGACTTGAACGCGGTCATCAAGCTGATTGACATCGCTGATCGGGGTGGCGTGGACGCGATGAGTCAAGGCGTGACGATCTCCTGGGCGATGGAATCCTTCGAGCGCGGTATCTTCACGAAAGATGACTTTAAGTGCAAAAAATACCCCGATGGCTTCGAGCCAAATTTCGGTAACGGCGAGGCCGCCGTCGCGTTGGCGGAAATGATCCGTGACCGTGAGGGCATCGGCGATTTGCTGGCCGAAGGCACACGCATCGCCAGCCGGCGGGTGGATGCGGAACGTGGAACGGAATCCTACAAATGGGCCATGAATATCAAGGGTCTTGAATGTCCCGGTTACGATGCGCGTGGTCTCAAGACTTTCTCCGTGGGATTGGCCGTGGGCACACGTGGCGGCTGTCATAACCGCTCGGCGGCCTATGACCCCGACATTCAGGGCGAAGTCAATCGCTTCACCATTGATGAGACGCGCGGTAGAGTGGCTGCCGAGACCGAGGAATATGCCGCCGTCTACGACACCTTGCCGCTGTGCAAATTCATCCGTCGCTGCTTCACCGGCAAGGCCGACCGCGCCGGCGCATGGCCGGCGATTGCGAAGCTCATCAACGCGACCACCGGTTGGAACTTCGGCTATGATGAGGTGGACCTCATCGGCGTGCGCGCGCATACGATCAAAAAGGCATTCAACATCCGCGAGGGCTGGACCCGCGCCGACGATTACCTGCCCTATCGCTGGCATCACGATCCCATGAAAGAGGGCGCATCCGCCGGCCACGTCGTCACCGAGGAAGAGCTGGAATACCTCAAAGACCTCTACTACGCCGCCAAAGGCTGGACCAAAGAAGGCTTGATTCCCAAATCCAAGCTGATCGAGTTGGGGATGGACGATGTGGCGGAGGCCATCGGAGTCTAAAGATGCACGATGCAAGAAGCAAGATTTCTGTATCTTGCATCCTGCATCCTGCATCTTGCATCCTGTCTCTTGCATCTTGATTCTATTTAGGGGTGAACTATGGTAACTTCAACATCCAGATATGCCTATATTGCGTGTGACGCGACGAAATGTATCGGCTGCCAGTTGTGCGAGTACATCTGCTCCTACACCAAGACCGGCGAGTACAACACCTATCGCAGCCGCATCCGCACCGTGCGGGTGGACGAAATCCTGATCACGGCGGTGGCTTGCCGCACCTGCGAGGACGCGCCGTGTGTCATCGCCTGCACGCGCGACGCGCTGACGCAGGATTCGGAGACGGGCCTCATCAGCGTGAACGCCGAACGCTGCGATGGCTGCGCCTGGTGTATCGAGGCGTGCGACTTTGGCGCGATCTCGATCAACCCGGCGACGAAGATGGCCGAAGTCTGCGATCAGTGCAAGGACGAAGAGGACGGCCCACAGTGCGTGAAGTGGTGTCCAAAGGACGCGCTCGAACTGACGACTGCCGATCAACGCGCGCAGAAAGCGCGGCGCAAGCTGATTCACGAAGAGGTGCAGGGGCCACGGTAGGGGAACTCTATGACTGAAAACAACGACAACAACGAAGAACTACGCATCGGCGTCTACATCTGTCACTGCGGATCGAATATCGCCAGCACGGTGACGGTGCCCGACGTGGTGGAATACGCGGCGACACTGCCCAACGTGGTGGTGGCGAAGGAGCACAAGTACATGTGTTCCGATCCGGGGCAGAGCATGATCAAGCAGGACATCCGGAAGTACAAGCTCAACCGGTTGGTGGTGGGCGCGTGTACGGTCTCGATGCACGAGCCGACGTTCCGCGCGGTGCTCGCCGAGGAGGGCGTCAATCCCTTCTTCTTCGAGATGGCGAACATCCGCGAGCACTCCTCGTGGGTTCACACGCACGAGAAGGCAGAGGCGACGCTCAAGGCGAAGGAAATTGTCTCATCGGCGGTGGCGAAGGTGAGCTTTGGACATCCGCTGGAGATGTTCGAGGTGCCGGTGACGCGCAAGGCGCTCGTTATCGGCGGCGGCATCGCCGGGATCAGCGCCGCGCTGGATTTGGCCGATATGCGCATCCCCACGACGTTGGTGGACAAGTCGCCGTCCATTGGCGGGCGGATGGCGCAGCTCGACAAGACCTTCCCTACGATGGACTGCTCCATCTGCATCGAGGCGCCGAAAATGGTGGACGTCGGCAAAAGCAAGTTCATTAACCTGATGACTTACTCGGAAGTCAAAGAAGTTGAGGGCTACATCGGCAACTTCAAGGTGAAGGTGGAGCGCAAGCCGCGTTATGTTCTGGAAGATCGCTGCACCGGCTGCGGTTTGTGCGCCGACGTGTGCCCCATCTCCGTGCCCAACTTCGAGTTCGAGGAGGGATTGGGGCCGCGCAAGGCCATCTACGTGCCGCTGGTGCAGGCCGTCCCGGCGATTTTTACCATTGACATGGATGCGTGTATCGAGTGTTTCAAGTGCGTCGAGGCGTGCGGCGCGTTGCAGGCCATCAGCTTCTTCGATGAGCCGAAAATCGAGACGCTGGACGTGGGCGCGATCATCGTGGCAACGGGACTGGATATGTGGGACCCCACGCCGTTGGAAGAATACGGTTTCGGCGTCTACGACAATGTGACGACGATGATGGAAATCGAGCGGCTGCACTGCGCGGGTGGGCCGACGGTGGGTAACTTTGTCCGCCCTTCCGACGGCACAACGCCCAAGACGCTCGGTCTGATCCAGTGCGTCGGTTCGCGCGACAAACGTTATAACGAGTACTGCTCCGGTTTCTGCTGCATGTACACGATCAAGAACGCGATGTTGCTCAAGTGGCTCTACCCGGAGATTGACATCACCATCTTCCGCATTGACATCCGCACGCCCGGCAAGACCTACGAGGAATTCTACGAACGCGCGCGGCAGGCCGGCATCCATTTCGTGCAGGGCCGCCCCGCCGAAATCCGCGAGGATCCGGTGACGAAGAATCTTATCGTGCAGACGTACAACGCGGCGCTGGATCGGCAGATGAATTATGAGTTCGAGATGGTGGGATTGGCGACGGCGGCGATTCCATCGGCGGGCGTCGAAGAGTTGGCGCGCGCGCTCACCGTCCCGCTGGATACGACCGGCTGGTTCCTGGAATCGCATCCCAAGCTCAAGCCGATTGACTCCTCGACGGAAGGCGTCTATCTGGCCGGCTCGGCGCAGGGACCGAAGGACATCCCGCAGAGCGTGGCGCAGGGCAGCGCTGCCGCCGGGCGCGCCGCGCGCGTGCTCAACGCCGGGAAGTGGGAGATTGACCCCATCGTTGCCTACGTGGACCCGACGCGCTGTCTTAACGTTAATCCCAAGAGCAAGTGTACGATGTGCGCGCAGGCGTGTCCCTACGGCGCGGTCATCAACCAACCGGGGACGGGCAATCCGAGCCAGATCATCCCGGCGAAATGTCACGCCTGCGGGACGTGCGTAGCGGAATGTCCGGCCAACGCGATCACGCAATGGCACTTCACCGATGGGCAAATCCTGGCGCAGATTCACGCCTTACTCGCCGATAAGCCTGAAGAGAAAGTGCTGGCGTTCACCTGTCGCTGGTGCAGCGGCCTGGGGGCCGACAACGCCGGTGTGAGCCACTTCCAGTATCCGGCGAATACGCGCAACATTATGGTGATGTGCTCCGGGCGCATTGACCCGGATTTTGTGATGGAAGCGTTCAGACTCGGCGCGGGCGCGGTGTTGGTGTCGGGCTGTCACGTGCAGGACTGCCATTACATCACCGGGCGGCAAAAGGCCGACGCGCGGATGGAGAAGCTACGTGTGCAATTGGAGCGGATGGGCGTCACGCCAGAGCGCTTCCGCACTGCGGAAGTCTCCGCCACCGAGGGCGCGAAGTGGGCGCGCATTATGACCGAGATGAGTGAAACCGTCAGAACGCTTGGCCCGGATAGCGTGCGCGCTGAGAACGAAAAGATGCTGCCGCATCTCGAACGCCAACTCCGCCGCATCCGCGAGGGCCTGGACGTCTCGCGCGTGCTGGATATTTTCGAGGCGCGGCTGCAAGGTGTCAAGACTGAAGTGCAGCAGGCGTATGAGCGGGAGCAAAAATAAGCAGTTGTAGGAGAACGCTATGGAAGCTATTCGAGAAATTCGAACTGTGGAGCAAGAAGAAATTATCTTGCGTTTGCCTCAGGCATTTTGGGGGCGGCAAGTTGAGATTATCGTCCTTTCCACGCCGTCGCCTGATAAGATGCGTTTTGAAAAGAAGAGTTTGCGTGGTTGCCTACAATCTTATGCGCGACCCGAGCTGATCTCAACTGAATCTAGCGCATGGCTAGATGCTGTGGAAGAGAATTATGCTGCTCGTTGACGCCAACATCGTGCTGCGGTATATCTTGGATGATCACCCAAAGCTTTCTGCACGTGCGGTGGAAATTCTTGAGCAGCATGAGGCCTTTTTGCCACCAGAGGTGGTATGTGAAGTTGTGTATGTCCTTCAGAAAGTGTATAGCGTTCCTCGAGACCAGATCCAAGCAAAACTATGTATTTTGTTGGATGAGCGTCTGATCACCGTTGAAAAGACGGAAGTGCTACGACAGGCTCTGGCGGTTTACTGTGCAAAGAACCTGGATATTGTGGATGCACTTTTATGGGCATACCATCACGTGGAGCATCGTCAAGTTATCACATTTGATGAGAAATTGTCCAAATTGTTGGAAACGGAGTAATCTATGACCTCTGAAATGCATCCTTTCCTCACTGAAGTCATGTCGCTGCGGGGCGGCAAGGACGTGCTGGAATGTTACCAGTGCGGCACGTGTTCCGCCTCGTGCCCGGCCCTGCCGGATATGGTCCACGGCCCGCGCCGCATTATGTATATGATCCAAAACGGCATGGAAAAAGACGTGCTTTCCAGCCCGGATATATGGCGCTGCGTTTCATGCTATTCCTGCATGAACCGTTGCCCGCGCGGGATTGAGATTACGGTGCTGTTCTCCGAACTGCGCCGTCTCGCCATCCAAAAAGGCTACGTGGAAGACGCGGAAGCGCAGTTCGGCCAGGCGTTCACCGTGACGCTGGCGCAGCATGGACGGATGTTCGAGCCGGAATTGTTGATGCGTTATTACCTGCGCACCTGGGATGTCAGGGGGATGCTAGAGATGATCGGTCCGGGTCTGAAGATGTTGCTGAAACGAAAAGTGACCTTCACGCCGAAGAATATCGCTGCATCTCAGGAATTGCGGGATGCCGGCGTTGTTCCGCCAGTTGGCACCTATTATCGCAGCAAACTCCGCAACCGCGTTGTTTCAATCATGATTGCGGTGTTGGGATTCTTCGCCGCCATCGGCAGACTCTTCTCTGGCGGCAAAAAGGAGACGCTCCATGGGTAAAGCCTACGCCTACTATCCAGGATGTAGCCTGGATTCTACCGCCAAAGAGTATGATATGTCCGTGCGCGCCGTTTTTGCCAAATTGGACATTGAACTGCACGAACTCGATGAGTGGACATGCTGCGGCGCAACTCATTCCGCCATCTACAAAGACGATTCGCGCTTTTTGCTCTCGTTGCGCAACCTGGCGTTGGCTGAAATGCAGGGCTATGACACCGTCGTCGCGCCGTGCAGCGCCTGCTACAAGAACCTGCGCCGCGCGGCAAAACTCGCCGAGGCCGACAAGACAATCTGCACCCGCGTGAACAATGAAATGGAGGAAACCTTCAGTTGTTCGGGTAAAGTCGAGGTGCTGCACCCGTTGTATCTTATCCTGCGCGATTACGGTCTGGATACCTTGAAGAAGCGTGTCGTACGCCCGCTTACTGGCCTCAAAATCGCCAGTTACTATGGCTGTATGCTTACCCGGCCGGCGGATCAGTTTGACAGCGCGGAGCGTCCAACCGGATTGGATCGGCTGGTACGGGCGTTGGGCGCTGAGCCGGTGGATTACGACGACAAAGCCAAATGTTGCGGCGGCGCGCTCGCGCTTTCGCACGGGGGAACCACAGCGCGTATGGCGGGAAATGTGCTCACTTCGGCCAAAGCGCGCGGCGCGGAAGCGGTGACGTTGGCCTGTCCGATGTGCCACATGGCGCTTGACCTGTACCAATCGAAGGCCGAGAAAATCGTCCAACGTGACCTCGACCTGCCGGTTCTGTTCTTCACGCAATTGATAGGTCTGGCGCTGGGTCTCGACCCCATGCAGTTGGGCCTGAAGCGGCATATCATTCCGACCGCCGGTATTGTCGCGCGCTTGAGCGTGTAAAGCCCTAGCGACTCTCTGACTGCCGACTACCGGACTGTTCCGAAGGAGTGTAACCGAACCTGGGTACAGCCCCGATAATGAAAATTTCACCGCAGAGCACGCGGAGAACGCAGAGATTTTTAATTTTTTCTCTGTGAACTCTGTGTCCTCTGTGGCTATTTGCAGAGGAGATAAGTGTGAAACGTGGTACAACTCTAAAACATCGCACGGAAACATCGCTCACCTTAGAGCGCAAGATGGTCACGCACCATGATGTCCTGACCTGGGATTTGGAGCGCTGTGTGGGCTGCCAGATTGGGCCGCGGGTGTGTCCCAAAGAAGCCATCAGCCACATCGCTGGTGTGGTTGAGAACGGACGCATGGTGACAAAGCTGTTAGTGGACGTGGACCCCGACAAGTGCATCTTCTGTGGAATGTGCGTCGAAATGTGCCCGATGCGCGCGATTACGCTGACGCTGAACGGCGAACCTTACAACCCTGTCATCGAACACGAAGCGTTCCCCAAGCTGATGAAATCCACTAAATTCAACAAAGACGCCTTTGACTTCAGCTTGAAGGATTTCGTCATTGAGAACTGCTCTGCGGATGTCATCAGTTACGACGCTGAACGCAACACGCTGAAAGTGGATCAGGAACACTGCATCCGCTGCCGCCAGTGTGAGGTTGCCAGCAATGGCGCTTTTGAGGTGATGCAACCGTGGCAGGGCACGGTATTGTTGCGCCGCGAGCTGTGTGTCGAAGGCTGCTTTGCCTGCGCCGACGTCTGCCCGACGCGCGCGCTGCACATTGACGAAAACGGCGAATTGGTCCACGCCGATTACTACTGCATCAAATGTGGCGCGTGTATGCAGATTTGCCCGATCAAGGCTGAGTGGGAAGAATACGACGTTCATTTCGACTCCCAGGGCGTGACGTATACGCGCAAGCACAAACGGCTGACGAATGCCGACAAACTGCCGGTGCTCGTCGAACGCTGGCGCGTGCGCCATACCGAGGTGGAAAGCGCAGCATGGCTGGAGGCGCTGGCGAAACTTGCCGACGAGAAGGCCGGACAGGTTGAAATTGATCGCAAGCGTGCTGTGCGCCGCAAAGACTTGATCATTGCATTGAAGGGCGGAAAATCGCGCGCCAAGGAACTCAAATAGCCCGTTGCGCGTTCACCCTTAGCGTGCCCCGCACATCTCAGCGCGGGGCACGCTAATTTGACCGCATTTTATCGTTGTGAGGGTGCAAGATGTTGCTTAGTCATTTGAGTCTGGCAGTACCGGATGTGATTGAAAGGGTTGGCGACACGCGGGTTGCAGGTATCACGGATGATTCCCGGCAGGTACAGCCCGGTTTTTTGTTCGTCGCCGTGCCCGGTGTGCATATAGACGGACACCGCTTCATCCCTGTTGCGCTGGAAGCCGGCGCTGCTGCCGTCGTCACCGAACAACCTGCGGCAGCGCTGGGATTGCCGTTCGGTTTTCCCTACCTGCGGGTGGCCGACGCGCGCCGGGTGCTTGGCTGGCTGCACGCGGCCTGGCACAGCTTCCCGTCGCGCCACTTAACGCTCATCGGCGTCACCGGCACCGACGGCAAAACGACGACGACGAACCTGCTCTATGCCATCCTGCGCGCTGCCGGGCGCGAGACAGGGATGATCAGCACCGTCAACGCGCGGATCGGCGCGCTAAGCCTGGATACGGGCCTCCATACCACCACGCCGCATCCTGCCGATGTGCAGCGCTACCTGGCCGATATGGTCGTCGCGGGGGCGACGCACGCCGTTTTGGAAACCACCTCGGAGGGACTGGCGCAGCAGCGACTCGCCGGGTGCGATTTCGATGTGGCGGTCGTCACCAACATCACTCACGAGCACGTGACCGCGCATGGCACGTGGGAGGCCTACCGCGAGGCGAAGGCCACGCTCTTTCGCGGCCTGGCGACGGCGGCGCGTAAAACTGGCGCGCCGAAGGTCGCCGTGCTCAACCGCGATGACAGCGGTTCTTTTGCCTATCTTCACGCCATTCCTGTGGCGCAACAGGTGATCTATGGCCTGGAGAGCGCGGATGTGGATGTGACCGCGCGTGACATCGTCTACTCGCCGCAAGGGATTCGCGCGATGCTGTACAGCCCGTGGGGGAGGGTGGATATTGCCTCGCCGCTGGTGGGCGCGTTTAACGTCAGCAACATCCTGGCGGCGGCTTCGGCAGCGCTGGCGCTCGGCGTGCCGCTGGAGGCTGTGGCTGAAGGTGTTGCGGCGATGTCGGGCGTGCCGGGGCGCATGGAGCGCATTGATGAAGGCCAACCCTTCACCGCGATTGTGGACTTCGCGCACACGCCCAATGCGCTGCGGGTGGCGCTGCTGGCGGCGCGACAATGGGTTGCCGGAAAAGGGCGTGTGATTGTCGCCTTTGGGTCCGCCGGTCTGCGTGACCGCGAGAAGCGTCGCATGATGGGCGAGGTCGCCGGCGAGTTGGCTGACCTGATCGTGCTAACCGCCGAGGACCCACGCACGGAGCCGCTGGATGACATCCTGGCGGAAATGGCGGCCGGCGTGTTGCGCTATCCGCGTGTGGAGGGGGTGGACTTCTGGCGCGTGCCGGATCGCGGCGCGGCGCTATTGCACGCCGTCAAGTTGGCGCAGCCAGGCGACATCGTCCTCACGTGCGGCAAAGGACACGAGCAGAGTATGTGCTTCGGGACGGTCGAATATCCGTGGGATGACCGTGAGGCGCTGCGCCGGGCGTTGCGTGGCGAGACGCTGGGTACATTGCCGACCAGCGTAAAACGTAAAACGTAAAACGTATGCAGATTGCGTTAGTCCACGATTGGCTGAATCAGTACGGGGGCGCGGAGCGGGTGTTGGAACACCTGGTCGCACAGTTTCCCGGCGCGCCGGTCTACACGAGCATGTACTGGCGCGATAAAATGCCGGCCGCCTATCAGACCTGGGACATTCGTGCAACCTGGATGGATCGCCTGCCGGGCGTCTACCGGCGACATCAGTGGTATTTTCCTCTGTACGCGCTGGCTTTCGCCACGCTGGATCTGCGCCAGGGTTACGATGTGATCCTCAGCAACAAGAGCGGCTTCTGTCACGGCGTCCGTGCGGGTGACACGCCGCAGGTGTGCTACTGTCTCGCCCCAACGCGCTATGTGTGGGAGTTCGACGCCTATGCAGCCCGCGAGAGTCTGCCAGGCGCGGTCAAGCTCCTGCTCAAACCGGTGGTCGCTGTGCTGAAACACTGGGATTACCGTGTTGCCCAACGTCCGACGACGCACTTCATCGCCATCTCCACCGAAATCCAGGAGCGCATCCGGCGCTATTACCGGCGCGATTCGACGATCATCTACCCACCGGTGGACGTGGAGCGTTTTCGTCCGGCCCCACAGCATGACGATTACTACTTGATCGTCTCGCGCTTGGTTCCCTACAAGCGCATTGATTTGGCTGTGGAAGCCTTCAACCGGCTCGGTCTGCCGCTGCGCATCGTCGGCAAGGGCCGCGACTGTGAGGCATTGGCAGCGCTGGCGAAGCCAAACATCACATTTATGGGCTACGTCCCCGATGCGGATTTGCCGGATTTACTGGCGCGGTGCAAGGCATTCGTCTTTCCGGGACGTGAGGATTTCGGGATTGCGCCGCTGGAAGCGCAGGCCTCCGGGCGTCCAGTGATCGCCTATGGCGCGGGCGGCGCGTTGGATTCCATTATTGAGGGTAAAACGGGGACATTTTTCCGCGAAGCGACGCCGGAATCACTGGCGCAGGCCGTTTTATCTTTCGACGCTGACCGCGTAGACCCCCTGGCCTGTCGCGCCAACGCCGAACGTTTCTCTGTTCCTCGCTTCCAACAGGAGCTACTAGCAACCCTAACGCGCGTCCTCTCCTCAACGAAATCCCCATTCGCTGATTCACCGATTCGCTGATTCGCCCATTCGCCGATCGCGCATCACGGCATTGACTGTATTTCCCACTCCGGACGCTTTGTCCACCAGGGGAGGATGCCGTAGGAATCTGAGATTGCCTCGGTTGTGTACAGCTCCTCCATACACTCGTACCAGCTCAAGCCCTCGGTTTTTTGGAAGTGCCACCATTCGACGTCGTAGTACGAATCGCGCCAGTTCGATAGGGCGTTGCGCCGCTCCCAGCCGTAATCGGCGGCGATGGTCGTGAAATCAACGTAGTAGCCGGCGGGGATGACCGACTTCAGTTCGCCGCCCTGCGCGGTAGCGAGGCCGCCCTTGGAGCGTGCGGAGAGATCCCAGGGTGCAACCTTTAGCGGTTCGCCCAGGCTGCCATCCTGTTCTTTTGCTTTGATGAAGACTCGCCAGTAGGTGACCCCGCCGATATCCTCGCGCACCAGTTCGATTTGCTTATTGCTGAGATAACCCTGATTGATGTCCACCGCCCGGCCACAGACGTGCCAGGAGATGCGCCCTTGCCCTGGACGGGGCGTGTGATTCATCGGACGCCACGAGTCGCCGAGGATGGCAAGATAGTCCCAGCCGGTTTGTTCTTCGACGGCTTTGCGGAGCGCGTTGTAACTGTCGTTGACCTTGTCGCTCAGTTGTTCGACATTATTACCGCGATTGACGTTCGGCAGGCCGACCAACTGGTACTTTTCTGGATTCGCCGCCATCAGCAATTCAGTGTAAAGCGGCGCTTCTTCTTCACCCATCCGCTTGGCAAGGCGCGCTTCGAGGTCTTGATTAAGGGGCGTCGTTGTCCAGGACGGCGTATCCATCCAGTCTACGGTGCTATACCCTTCTTGCGCCAGCCCCCAACCGGTGGTATCCGCCGCAATCAGATAGGACTTGGCCTGTTGCCGGAAGATGAAGGCCAGTGCGCGCCCGTCCGGCGACCAGGTCGGTTGTCCGCCGACGCCAAACAGACTTGGACGAACCATACCGGTGACGAGGGCCTCTTTGTCGAAGGGAATCTTCCAGATCGTTTCGTTGCCCGGTACACCCGCGGAATAGGTCAGATACCGTCCGTCGGGCGACCACGCGGCATAGTCTTCGTTCTCGTCGGGGGTGTTGGTCATGTTGACGCTGCCGCCATCGTCCAATGAAATCACATACAAGTCTTTGTTGCCGTTGCGGTACGCGGTGAAGGCGATATGACGTCCGTCGGGCGACCAGGCCGGAGAATACTCCGGGGCCGTATCGGAGGTGAGACGTTGGCTTTCGGTGTTTTCGACGTTGAGGATGTAGATGTCCAGGTTGTCATTGACGTAAGCCTCGTAGGCCAGCCACTTCCCGTCTGGCGACCAGGTTGGTGAGGCTTTGTAATCTGCCGAACGTGTCAGACGGATGACTGTGCCGGCCATCATTTCGATGAGATAAAGGTCCCAACTGCCGCCGCGATGTGAGGCGAAGGCGAGGTATTGGCCGTCGGGCGACCACGCTGGATGGCGGTCCTCACCGGGATCGAAAGTGAGTCGGAGCAAATTGCCGGTGTTTTGCGAGAGCAGGTAGATGTCGCTGTTGCCGTTGTGACGCATCGTGAACGCCAGCGTTCCGCCGCTGCCAACCGGCGTGGGGGTGATCGGCGGAGCGCCAGGGATCGGCGTGGGGATATACCACGTCGAGGGGGGCGGCGTTGCCGTGATGATGACAGTACGTTCTACCTCGCGCTCTATCGGTGGCGGTGTGGGCCGGGTGAGGAGCATAGCAAAGCCGGCAAGGATACCGGTCAGCAGCACGATCCACAGCACAGGCGGGACCTTGATCGCACGAGGCTTAAAAAACCAGCGTAACACCCGAGAGAGTATTGTTCTATTGTCCACAGTATTTTGTCTCCCTCACATAACATAATCTACAATGAGGGAATGTCAACCAGACAGAAACGAAAACGGGCAAGTCAGCACGCCGGCGCTTGCCCGTTGTAGGATACTGTGGTGTATTATTCAGCGTCTAGTGCTGCTTCGGCGGCTGCCGCACGGCGCGCGCGTTGTTTGGCTGCTATGTGCGCCAGGAGGATACCGAAAAAGTAGAGCACAACAAATGGTCCGGTGACTAACAGCATCGTGAACATATCTGTAGTCGGCGTGATGACCGCAGCAAAGATCGCGGCAACAAAGACAACTATTCGCCATGCCTGACTGAGTTGTTTGGGCGTTACAATGCCCAATAGCGCTATCAAATAAATGACCAAGGGCGTCTGGAAAATGAGTCCCATCCATAACAAGAGCATAGTGACGAAGGAAAGATATTTTTCCAGGGAATACTGAGGCGTGATGACTGAGCCGAAAAAGCCCATCAAGACCGGCATACTGATAGGAACCAGAATCTGCAGGGTAAATAATGCCCCAAGGATAAAAAAGATGAGGATGGCAGGGAAAACCAGCGGGATGGTTTTCCGTTCGTTGCTGAACAGTCCCGGCTTTATAAACGCATAGATCTGATACAGAATATAAGGCAAAGCAGCACCAAAACCTAGCGCCAACGCAATCTTGAAGTACGTCATCGGCGCTTCAGTTGGACTGAGTGCGACCACGGTGGCGCCTCCCAGAGGCTTAACAAGCCACGCGACCACGTAATCTACAACGAGCATAGCAGCGAGGGTTGTAACGATGATGGCGGTGACAGACCGAAAGAGCCGTGAACGCAGTTCTTTAATGTGATCCAGAAGGGTCATTTCGTTTTCGGTGCTCATTTTATATATCCTTGTCGGGGATTGTGGCTTCTGCGGTTCGGTCAATTTCACCGTCTGGCACAGATTGCGTTGTCTCGACGAGCGCCGTAGCCGGGGAAGGCTGCACGATCTGTTCTGAGGTCTTGACATCCGTTGGGACTGTTTCGTCCTTTGCCAGATTAGAGATGGCTTGCGCTGTGCTTGTAGTGGTGATCGTTTGGACAGCCTTGGGGATTTCGCCGAGGCTGGTCTCTACGGATGATTTCGCATCTTCCAACGCCATTTCGATTTCAGACACTGTAGCTTGGGTCTCTTTAATATCGGCCTCTGCCGATGCCTTGATTTCAGCAACGGCTGTCAGCGTGTCGTTGAGATCTGCCTTTGCGGACGCCTGAACTTCGGCCAGTGTTTTTTGGACCTCTGCCACCGAGTCCCGCGTTTCTTTGATGGTCTCTTGAATTTCTGCCGGGATAATGTCGTCGTCAATGAACTCACCTTTGAGGCCCGAAGACATTTGCGTCCACATTTGCTGTATTTTGCGTACATATCCTCCGACTGTCCGCATAATTTTTAGAATATCCTCTGGGCCAAAAAGGATGATTGCTAACAGCACAATGATGATGAGTTCACCGCCGCCGATATTTAGGAACTCCATTCTGTGTATCTCCGCAGTGACAATTGAGTTAGTCCACAAATCACGCCGCCGGTTGGTTGGGACAAGCCGGCGGCACTTGATCGGGGCGTGATTACTATATTATGCTTCGTCAGAAGCGTTTTCAGCGTTGGTCGTTTCGGTTTCTTTCTCTTCTTTGGGTTTGCTGGGTTGCAGGCCATCCTTGAATCCCCGGATACCTTTGCCTAGCTCTGACCCCAGACGTGCGACCCGTCCCGGCCCAAAAATAATCAAGGCTAACACGATGACCAAGACTAACTCTAACGGACCAAAATTCTTAAAGAGTGGCATTTCAACCTCCTGTCTGAAAGTATTGACAGAACTTCGACTCAGGTTCTACCGGCTCACTACTGCCTCTGAGTCATGCTTCTGCTTTATGTGCTATATCATACTATGGTTTGGTGTATACGCAACCTGTCAAACTGTGGGGTATCGGGGTTACAATAGAACACGCGGAGAGCGCAGTATATTTTTTCTCTATGAACTCTGCGTTCTCTGTGGCTATTTGCGGTGGAGATGCCAAACTTTGAGTCCCCGGTGAGACTCGAACTCACAACCCTCTGGTTCGAAGCCAGATGCGCTGTCCATTGCGCCACGGGGACTGGGATATAAAAAGCCGGACACATTGCCCGGCTTTGGGGTGACTGGTGGGACTCGAACCCACAGTTGCCTGAGTCACAGTCAGGAGCCTTAACCATTAGGCCACAGCCACCAGGTACAAGCAGGATTTTACCATAGAACGTGAAATGGGCAACCCCGCTCTGTAAGTGGAATCATGCGCCCACTTTAGTGCGTGAGCTATTTCTGTATTTCTTCTGTTGATGCGAAGGGCGACCCTATCGGCAACAGAATGTGAAAGGTACTGCCAGGTAATTTGACTTCGTCATGGCCGGGGCTTTCGGCCCACACTTTGCCGTTGTGCGCTTCAATGATCCCTTTCGACACGACCAGCCCCAGGCCTAATCCACCGCCTTTGAAGGCGGTCTTGCTTGAGCGGTGCAGCGCGACATCTTCCAAAACGTAAAATCGGTCAAAGATATGTGAAAGCTCCTGCGGCGGGATGCCAACACCGCTATCTTTGATCCACAGGTGGACAACATCTTCCAATGTTTCGGCGTCAATCGTGATGGTGCCGTTTTCTGGCGTGTATTTTATGGCATTGCTGACGATGTTTCCGATGGCCTGGTGTAGCCGCCGTGGGTCGCCTTCAATGACCGGCACTTTCTTGATGCCTGAACCAAGTTCGAAGATGAGATTGCGTTGCGGGCCGAAGCTGCGTAAGTTGTGCAACACTGACTGAATGACCGAATGTACGAAAACCGGTTCCCGCGACAGATCGAGTTTGTTGGCGTCAATCAAGGAGACATTGATGATATCTTGAATGACTTCACTGAGCCGCTTGACGGCGTCTGAAACCTTGGAGAGCAGATAACGCGGGCTGCCCTCATTGCTCTCTTCGCCAGGGATAGCCGTGTTGGCGCGCAGGATTTGCAAATAGCCATACACGACGGTCAGCGGTGTGCGGAGTTCGTGCCCGGCCAGCACAACGAAATCTGACTTCATTTTCTCGACCCGTTGCAGCTCCGCGTTGGCTTTTTCCAATTCGCGGACTTTTTCCTCGAGCCGATTAACCAGCCGTTGATTGTATTCCAACAGATATTCTGCTTTTTCTTCGGGGGTACCGACTTTGTCTTCCAATCCCACCATATAAGCGCGTATCTGATCGCTGAAACGGTCAACGTCAATCGGCTTGGGGATATAGCCACTACAACCCGCGACCAGGGCGCGTTCCCGATCACCGCGCAGCGTTGCCGCCGTGACTGCAATGATGGGGATTTGCTCCAAACCATTGATCGTGCGCAGGCGCGTGGTGACTTCGTAGCCATCCAGCCCGCTGATATTGATATCCATCAGTACGAGGTCCGGTTTTTCGCGGCGCGCGCTTTCGATCGCGCCAAGCCCGTTATCAGCGATCACCACCTCAAAGCCTTCGGCAGTCAGGATGCGTTGGACGAGTCGCTGACTGGACAGATCATCTTCCACATACAGAATCTTCGTCATTTTCCCTCGTCATCCTTCCCTAGAAGCGCATTGATCTCCTGCAAAAGGTCTTCGTCCATAAATGACCCTTTTTGCAGGAGCATCTGAATTTGCCCTTGAAGGCGCTGGCGATCCTTGAGGTTAAGTTCTTTCGCAGTGATGACAATAACCGGTATATCCCTCAGACCTGGATCGGCTTTGAGATGGTCAATCACGGCAAAACCGTCCATATCTGGCATCATCAAGTCAAGGAGGATCAGGTCGGGACGTGTTTCACGAATCAGGGTAAGTCCCTCTTTGCCCGTATGCGCCTCAACGATCTGGAATTCCCCGTGGGTCTGCAGAATGCGTCGCAAGAGCCGGGCTGCCTCTGGATTGTCCTCCACAATGGCGATATGGCGGACCCGCTCGTCCAGTTGGTCGAGCGCGCCCAGGAAACTGGTTGCTGCTACCGGGGCTGGGGCGGCGACCTCTGGCGGTGGGGCTACTGGGACGGCTTCACTGGCCGGGACAACTTTCAGCCAGTCTTCGTCGAGGAGAAACTTTTCGACAGGGAAGGTATGCCCTGAACAACAGACAACGATCGTGTCGTTGCGATTGATGACGCCCATGTTGAACAGCTTAAATAGCCCCGCAAAGGCTGCTGCGGCTGCCGGTTCGATGGATAGGCCCTCCATTTTCGCCAGTATGTGCAGCGCTCTGAAGGTTTCTTCGTCAGTTACAGACTCGAAAATACCGCCATGTTCCTGGAAGACGCGATACAGGTATTCGTAAGCCGGGCCGGGCGCGCCTGTGGCGATGGTAATGACCCGCGTGGTTGGCTCTGTGACTGGCTCGGCCACCGGCAAATTTTTGCGGAAGGAATTGACCATTGGAGCGCAACCTTCGGCCTGAATCAAAGCCAGCTTGGGCAGGCGATTGACCAGCCCCATTTGGTACATTTCCTCGTAGCCCTTCCAGAACCCGATCGGCCCCATCCCCCCGCTGACGGCCTGGATGTACCAATCTGGGGTGCGCCAGGGGATCCCCGGCTGCGGTGGGCCTAGCTGCGCCGCAAGCTGCTCGGCGACTTCCATAGCGATGGTTTTCATACTTTCGCGCGTTCCGCTGTTGCGGATGCCGCGATCTGCCAGTATCCCGCGGTGCTCGGCGAATTGTGCAGCGACCTTTTTCGCCACGTCGTAGTTAGCGGTGACTTTCACCACCTCGCTGCCATAGATAGCGATTTCCCGCATCTTTTCCGGCGGCACCAGACTGGGAAGGAAAGTCCAGAGCTTAATGCCGGCATGGGCTGAGTAGGCGGAGTAGGAAATGGCAACATTGCCGGTTGAGGCGACCACCATTTCAGTAATACCCGCCTCTTTCATCATTGAGATGACCATCGCTGCCTGGCGGTCTTTGAAGGAATTGGTAGGATTTTGGCGCTCATCCTTGATGAAAAGGTTGGGCGCGCCGAGCATCATCCCCAGATTGTTGGCGCGCAGCAGCGCCGTGCCGCCTTCCCCCATCGTGATTTGGAAGTCGTCGCGCCGCACCGGCAGTAATTCGCGGTAGCGCCACATCGTGAAGGGCCGTTGCCGTAGGATATCAGGCCAGAGACGGCTGATGCGATCGTAATCATAGCGTACCTCCATCCAGTCATGTTTACACACATTACAAGTGGGTGTTGGGAGCGTGAAAGACTGGCGATGACTACATTTCCCACACTCAAGTTCGATATCCATTGGGATAGCTGCTGGTATAACTTGCATCAGTTCGCCTCTATTTGTATTGTTTATGGACGGGAGGATACTCTATCATCGTGAACCATACTCGTAACTCATATCAAGAATAGCACAAGTTTGTATAAGAACAAGCGCAAATGCTGGCCTCTGCCTGGCTTTTTCACCCTTGATGGATAAAAAATTGATTCAATAAGAGTTTTGCACTTTCGGCAGTTCTGTTGTACAATTCAAGCAGCCTGCGATGGTGAGTGTTGGAAAGCCAGGTGGGATTTTTGACGAATTCACGTATAATTTAGGCTGTTGCACATAGAACAGGATTGCTGAAGATGGGAAATCACGAATCCGATCCGCCACAAGACAAGAAGACGGTGCCTGCTAATCTGGAGACTCGGCAGATGCGCGGTCTTTCGAAGCGCCTGCGACAACCGCTGTCGCCTGAACCGTCACCTGCCGCGACCAGTGTGCCGCCAGTCCCTGAAGGTCAGGTGGCCAAGACCCATCTGGTGTCAAGCCCGCCGCCTCGCCCGGCGCCGGCAGCCGGCGACACGCGAGAGGTCAACGCAAAGCCGCAAGTTTCTCCTGAGGGATTGTTGCCCGCGGGAGTGCAGTTACAGAGTCGCTACAAAGTTTTAGGCATCATCGGCATCGGTGGGATGGGCGCCGTTTATAAGGCGCAAGATTTGCGTTTCCCCGGCGTCTTGCGTCTGTGCGCGGTGAAGGAGATGATCAACACCGCCACAGACCCCCAGGTGCGGCAGATGGTGGTGCGTAACTTCGAGCGCGAAGCCAGCATTCTGGCGACTTTGAGCCATCCTGCCATCCCGCAGGTCTACGACTACTTCACCGAAGGTTCACGCTGTTATCTGGTCGAGGAATTCGTGACCGGCAAAGACCTTGAAGCTCGTCTGGCGGAAGTAGATGGCTTTTTCCCGGAGAACCAGGTCATTGATTGGGCTGTACAACTATGTGAAGTGCTTTCCTACTTACACAATCACAAACCCCGACCAATTATCTTTCGTGACCTGAAACCTTCTAACATTATGTTGGATGACCACGACCGGATTCGTTTGGTGGACTTTGGCATCGCCAAGCTTTTCCAGAGTGGTGAAAAAGGCACGATGATCGGGACGGAAGGCTATTCTCCGCCCGAACAATATCGGGGGATCGCTGAACCCCGCGGTGATATCTACGCACTTGGCGCTACGATTCATCATCTGTTAAGCAAACAAGACCCGCGCCTGGAGCCGCCGTTTTCTTTCCATGAGCGTCCGATCCACCGAACGAACCCTACAGTCTCCCGCGAGTTGATTGAAGTCATTGACAAGGCGTTGGAATATGATGTCAACAAACGTTGGGGGTCTGCTGAGGAGTTCAAACGCGCTTTAGGCGCACGGACACCTGTGAAAGCCGGCGGTGTTCAGGGCGAAACCCTCACATTTGACACCAATGTCGTCAAGCCTGTGTGGAAGTTCGCTTGCGAGGATGAGATCCGCGGGTCGGTGACGGTGGCGGGCGATATGGTCTTTGTCCCATCGTATGATCACAATGTCTACGCGCTGGATCGTGAATCCGGTAAATTCAAGTGGAAGTATCCGACTGAGGCCGGCATAGCTTCCAAGCCCTGGGTATCGGAGGGGATGGTCGTTTTTGGCTCGATAGACAAAGTCGTCTATGCGGTGGACGCAAAGACCGGGCGGCTGCTGTGGACGATGCCCACGCAGGGACGGGTGTACTCATCCCCCTACGGCGAACTGGGGCACATCTTCATCGGTTCAGACGACCGGCAGATTTACGCCATCCACCAGATGTCAGGTCGCCGCGCGTGGACGTATACCGCAGATGGTGAGATCCGCTCCCGGCCTTTGGTGGCCGAGAGCTTGATTCTCTTCGCGTGCCAAATGGGGATGGTGTATGCTCTCAGCCTGAACCGTGAGCTACGTTGGCGTTTTCGCGCGCGGCGTGGCTTCCTGGCCTCGCCGATTATGCAGAACGGATTGGTTTTTATCGGCTCGCTGGACACGAACTTTTATGCCATAGATGCGCGTTCCGGGTGGGCCGCCTGGAAGTATCGCGCCGGGGGCGGGATAGTTTCGACGGCCGCCTTTTGGAAGGACATCGTTTATTTTGGGTCGGTGGATGGCTATATTTACGCTCTGGATGCGGGTGAAGGTCGGGTTGTCTGGCGTTATCAAACTGACAACCAGATTACCGGTGCGGCGAGCGTTTTCGGCGGCAATCTGTACATTGGTGGGGTGGATGGTGTACTCTACTGTTTCGACGCCTTGTCGGGCGCCGTGCGCTGGCGTTACCAGACCGATGGCCCGATTACCGGAGCGCCAGAGATTGTCGAAGGAATCATTTACGTAGGCTCTGCTGATCATTACGTTTATGCTTTTCCTACGTAATTCTAGGATGTGGGGGTATGCATGGCTGGCCTGAAAGCTTGGTTGCGTGATATATTCAAAAAACCTGCGCAGCAGGAACAACCGGATAGTGCGGTCGCAAATTTGTTCAAGAAGACCGAGGCTGCCTCGACTGAGCCTGTGACGCCGCCCTCACCCCCACAACCTGAGGAGGCGCGACGATTGTGGGAGGCATCTGGTATTTTCGCCGTTGGGTGGGCGACCGATGTAGGCCAGGTGCGCGAGCATAATGAAGATGCCCTTTTCGTTGTGTCCGGTGAACACGAAGCAAGCAATGCTGCGCCGGCTTTTGGACTTTTTATGGTGGCCGATGGTATGGGAGGGCATCAGTCGGGAGAGGCGGCCAGTTCTTTGTCCTTACGTGTGGCGAGCAGTCAGTTGCTTGCGCAGGTTTATCTGCCCTTGATCAGTGGTACGGATCACAACGCTAATCAACCTTCGCTAACCGACGTCGTTCGTGAGGCGATCTCGCTGGCCAATCGCGCCGTGACCCGCGATTTACCCGGTAGTGGGAGCACTTTGACGTGCGGCATGATTTTGGAAGGTCGTCTTTTCATCGGCCATGTTGGCGACAGCCGCGCCTATCTATTGCGCGCCGGGCAACCACCTAAACAGTTGACCAAAGATCACTCTTTGGTAAGCCGCCTTATCGAGATGGGGCAACTCACCGAGGCTGAAGCGACGACACACCCGCAGCGTAACGTGCTATATCGCGCCATTGGGCAAGGCGGCGCCTTGGAAATTGACGTGATGACGTATGCGTTACTGCCCGGAGATCGTTTGCTACTGTGCAGCGATGGATTGTGGGGCTTTGTTGAGGAGTCGGAAATCTGGCGTATCATTCAGGCTGCACCTACCCCACAGCAGGCTTGTGCGCAATTGGTTGCCGCGGCAAATGCCGCTGGCGGTAACGACAACATCACGGTTATTCTGGCCGAAATCTGGCGGAAGGCATAATGGGGCATTGCGATGGCGCAGATTGATTCGCAAAAAGACTATTACTCCGTTTTGGGCGTGACTTGGGATGCTGACGACGAAACGATCAGGCAAGCCTATCGGCAGCAGGCGCGCGAGTATCACCCAGACAGCGGGCATGGCGATGCAGACCGTTTCCGCCAGATCCAGGAAGCCTACGAAGTGTTACGCGACAAAGCATTGCGCTTGGCTTATGACCGGCAGCGCGAGAGGCGCGGACTTTCCGAAAATGCGCCTGTCGCGTTTGAACTGCTTCAGAGCCGTGTCTATCTGGCCCCGTTGGACACCCCGCAGATCGTCTATGTGCTTGTGGATATTCACCCCAAGGTTGAGGCGCAGAAAGGGGGCGCGCGCCAGCGCCTGAATATCGCCCTGGTCGTTGATCGCAGCACGTCAATGAGCGGTGTGCGGATGCAAAATGTGAAAGTCGCCGCCACCGATCTATTAGAGAGCCTCGATCCCAAAGACCGCCTGGCTCTGATCACTTTCAGCGATCGGGCTGAGATCCTGGCTCCATCGGAGCTGGTCGAAAATACACGCATCTTCAAATCTGCCATTGCTTCCATGGTCCCCGGCGGAGGAACAGAAATCAATCGGGGATTAGTGGCTGGATTGGGAGAGGTCAGGCGTTACGCCTCGAGTGATATGATCAACCATGTCATCTTGTTGACGGATGGGCGCACCTATGGCGACGAACTGCAATCACTCACCGAGGCGCGTCGCGCTGCCGCTGAGGGCATCACCATCTCGGCGTTTGGTATTGGAGAAGACTGGAATGACGAATTCCTGGATGATCTTGCCCGGAGTGGAGGCGGGGTGTCGCACTATATCAGCTCACCTTCGGAGGTGCGGACTATCCTCAAACAGCAAATTCAGGGTTTGTGCAATATAATGTTGCAGCACATGAAATTGGAAGTCAATACCGCTCCGTATGTGCAGGTTCGAGGCGCTTATCGCGCCGCGCCCTACCTGGAGCTTCTGGATTATGCCGGGAACGTCGTCTCGTTGGGCAATTTGACGACGGATGAACCTGTTGTCGTTGTGTTGGAACTGGTCATTGATCAGCAAGGAACCGGAGAACGGCGTATTGTGCGGTTGGATTTGGTCGGCGATAGAGCGGCTGCGTCTGAGAGTATCCGTTTGCGACAAGATGTCAACGTCACATTCACCCTGGATCTGCCGGCAGAACAGCCGCCGGCCAAATTGCTGAACCACTTGGCGCGCCTGAACGTCTTCCAACTTCAGGAGAAAGCCTGGAAAGCCTTGTCAGCAGGCGATGTGCGCCAGGCGACGCATTACCTGGAATATGCCGCGACCCGGCTTTTTGATATGGGACAGCGCGATCTGGGACAGGCGGCTATGTTGGAAGTGGGTCGCCTTGCTCATGGTGGTGATCCAACCAAAGAAGGACGTAAGAAATTGCGTTATGGTACACGAAGTTTAATCGCCCCTGCGAATTAGGGAGGATAGGATGACTCAAAAAGGAAACAAAGTAACTTGCCCTTCATGTGGCGCAGAGAATCTGCCCGGGACGCTCTTTTGTGTTCAATGCGGGACTTACCTGCCATCAGGTGGGCCGCTGCGTACCGAACCGCTCCCTGAGCAAGAGGAAGGACGGCCCGCTCGTCCTCGTCAGGAAGGTGAGGGAGGCGAAGACGAATGGGCGTTGAACATCGAGGTTGAGGTTCTGAATACAGGGCGCAAAGTCCTGCTGTCTGCCGATCGTGAAATTTTGGTCGGACGGCTGGACGCAGCCCACGGCATATTCCCCGAACTGGATATGACGACGGATGGCGGCCTTGAACAGGGCGTATCGCGCCGCCATGCCCGCATCTACACGCGCGAGGGAATGTGTTTTGTCGAGGACCTGGACAGCACGAACGGAACATTCTTGAATGAAGAGCGAGTCACACCTTATCTGCCCTACGCTTTCCGTGATGGCGACCTCTTGATGTTTGGGACGATGCGCTTAAAAGTGCATATTTACTCTAACCGCTGATAGGATGGAGAAACATGGCCTACACTATTTTGGTACACGTGTTGAATGAAGATGCCATTGTTGGGGAAATCGAAGAACTTCCTGAGCAGAGCTCTCCGTTTTTGATGATCACCACGCCCCGATTGCGCGATGGGCGCGACGTTTCTTATTTCTTGCCGGAGACGCACACCGTCCTGTTGCCCTGGAACCGCATTCACAGCATCGAAATCCTACCGACCGAAGGAGAAGAAAAGCTTGTTACCTTCATCCGCGAGTAGTGCCGACATTCACCCGCTGGTGCTCGTGGTGGATGACGAACCCCGGATTATCCGTTTTGTGCGGATCAATCTTGAAATGGAAGGCTTTCGGGTCGTTGAAGCTTCTAACGGCTTGCAGGCCGTTGATCAAGTGCGCGAGAAAATGCCGGATGCTGTGCTCCTGGACGTTTCGATGCCGGAGATGGATGGATTTGAGACCCTCAGGATGATCCGTGAACTTTCCAATGTACCGGTTGTGATGTTGACGGTACGAAGTTCTGAAGAGGACAAAGTCCAGGGGCTGGACCTGGGCGCAGACGATTACATCACCAAACCGTTCAGTCCGCGCGAGTTGGTGAGCCGCCTGCGCGCTGTTCTGCGGCGCGTGCAAGCTACCACACCCGTCGCCTCGTCACAGTTGACCATTGACGATTATCTCGGCGTTGACTTTAACACCGGCGAGGTCATCGTCAAGGGCGAGCGTGTTAAATTGCGCCCCACAGAGTTCCGGCTGTTGCGACATCTGATCGAGAATGCGGGGTGGACGGTTCCGTACAGCACGCTGCTCTCCAAGGTGTGGGGCTATGAGTACAAAGACGCTATCGCTTATCTGCGGCTCTACATCAACTACCTGCGGAAGAAAATTGAGCCTGATTTGGAAAACCCGCGTTACATTTTTACTGAACGTGGCATGGGGTATCGTTTTGTGGATTTCCGCCGTCAACCGACCGATAAATGAGAGGATAATGACGTGAAGGCTTACAAGATTGTCGTTACCGGGCCGTTTAACGCCGGCAAGACAGCCTTTATTCGCACCATCAGCGACATTGACATGGTCACGACCGAGCGACGCATTTCTGACGCCCAGATCGCTACCACGGTGAAATCGGAGACGACGGTGGCGATGGATTACGGTCAAAAACGTCTTGGCGACACGTTGCTGCACCTCTACGGCACGCCGGGGCAGGCGCGTTTTGAGTTTATGTGGTCAATTCTGGCGAAGGAAATGGACGCCTTCGTACTGCTCGTGGATAGCACCGACCGGGCCAGTTTAATGGACGCCAAACAGGTCATACGCCAGTTTCGCAAACAGGCCAAGGTGCCGTATGTTGTCGCTGCCAACAAGCAGGATCATGCTGTGGCTTTACCACCCTCCGATATTCAACGCCTTTTATCCCTGTCCGATAACGTCGCAGTTTTGCCCTGCGTCGCGCAGAACAAAGCTTCTGTGCTCAAAGTCTTGGAGCGGGTTCGGCAGCTTCTGGGATAGTGCGTGATTTGACATCCGCCGACAAGGAGTTGTGCTTATGGGAATGCCACTTTACTTTGTTTTTGGGCTGCCGGCTCTATTGCTGGCGTTATACGCGCAATGGCGCGTCACCTCGACTTACCGCAAGTATCTGCAGGTTCCTAGCTCCGCCCAGATGACGGGGGCGCAGGTGGCGCAATTTCTCCTGCGTTCCACCGGCTTGTCGCTGCGTATCGAGGGTGTTGCCGGTCAACTGACGGATCATTATGATCCGCGCAATAACGTATTGCGTCTTTCGGCGGGCGTGGCGCAGTCCAGTTCGGTGGGCGCTGTCGCGGTTGTGGCCCATGAACTGGGCCATGCCTTGCAGGACGAACAGAATTTCGCACTGCTGCGCTTGCGTTCGGGGATGGTCCCGGTGGTCAATTTTACATCCTGGCTTGGACCGATCATTTTCCTGGTGGGTATGCTCTTTCAATCGCAGCAGTTGGCGACGGTAGGGGTTTTCTTCGTCGCTGGGGCTGTTGTCTTCTCGCTGCTGACCCTACCTGTAGAATTGGACGCGAGCCGGCGAGCGATGCAGTTGTTGCAGCAGAGCGGCATTCTGGCCGATGAAACTTCTCTGCGCGGCGCGCGAGAGATGCTGTCGGCGGCGGCGCTCACCTACGTTGCGGCTTTGGCGCAGGCCATTTCGACGATGCTGTATTACATCTTTCTTCTGAGTGGTAATCGTCGGCGACGGATTTAGGCAAGCATCCGGGGGGAGACTATGCCGTGGAAGTTCAATCCTAGAATGGATTGCATCGCAGTGCGTGACACGTTATCGCGTCTGATGCATGACTCGCGCTTCACCCCTGCACGTGTGCTGCGTGTTCTTCGGCATGAGTCGGCCGCACAATCAACCTTAATGGTGGATGTGTATACGACGGCGGATGAAATCGTCATTACCGCTCCGGTTCCTGGCGTCAAACCGCGTGACCTGGAAATCAAGATCGAACGCGACTGTTTGACGCTGCGCGGCAAATATCCGCCTCCCATTGCGAACGTTGAGTATGTCATGCAAGAATGTCCGACGGGATATTTCTGCCGCACATTGGCGCTCAATGTGCCCGTGGACGCCCAGAAGGCGGAGGCCCGGATTGTGGACGGACAACTTACGATCGTCTTACCGAAGGTCCAGGAAGCACAGTCAAAAGTCGTTCACGTGCGCGCCACAGCCTGAAAGATCGTCCTACATCTCGAATAAGCGCAGACCCTTGTCGAGAGTCTGCGCTTGCCTTTTATATATCCTACGCTAAGATAAGCCGTGTGCAGCCGGTGTGAGAAAAACCATCCTCGATTGTTGTTGTGGGGATGTCGCGGTCTGGTCGCTGGTCTCGCGGCTGTCAGTTGATTTTTGGGGGGATTTCATGCACCGATCGTCTTTGCGCTTGTTGTGGATTGCGCTGCTTATCCTTGTCGTGCCAGGGCTGGCGGGATGTGGGCAGATTTCTTTAACGCCTCAGCCCTCTTTGACCCCCACATCTGAACCTACGGCAACGCTCATGCCCTCTCCTACCACGCCGCCGCCTGTACCCGAAGGGCCATATCCCCCGGTGATTCTCGATTTTACGCCGCGCATGGGCCAGGAAGTCGCTACAGATGCGCCCATCACGCTCGCTTTTGATCAACCAATGGATCATGACAGCGTCGAGGGGGCTATGCGCGTGACGCCGCGGGTTGAGGGCGACTTCGTATGGCCGAACGACACGACGGTTGTTTTTCGCCCCAAAGTTTTGGCTGCTGCGACCCGGTATCGTGTGGCGCTGGTTGGCGAAGTTCGTTCTGCTTCAGGCATTCCGGCGTCTCCTGAATTGACTTTTGCTTTCTCGACGTTCGCGCCGTTGCAGGTGACGCGCGTGGGGCCAGCGGATGGCGCTGTTGACGTGCGGATTGATGCGCCTGTCCTGGTCGCTTTTAACCGCGCTGTCGTCCCGCTCAACTGCGTCGGAGAGGCGGCGGCGGATGCTGGATGCTCGCCTCTGTCGTTGACGTTTACCCCTACCGTTATGGGCGCGGGGACATGGCTAGATACATCGCTCTACCGCTTTGATCCATTTCGGGGTTGGGCAGCCGGGAAAACGTATGGCGTCACTCTGAGTGGAGCTGTGCGAAGTGTAGAAGGCGTTGTGTTATCAACGCCTGTTGCTTGGACTTTTAACACGGCCTTGCCGGCCATCCGGGAGGTTAATCCTGCCGCTGGACAGACGGAAGTTCCGCTGGAAACAGCTATCCGTGTGGTTTTCAACACGCCGATGGACCAAGATATCACTGGAAGCGCCTTTGGCGTGATCGGCGCCAATGGCGAGAATGTCCCTGGCGTGCTCACATGGCAGGACAACGGCGCAACACTCGTCTTTACCCCTACACTCACACTGGATCTGGGTGTAAAGTATACGGTGCAGGTCGGTGCGCGTGCGCGCGCGGCAACGAGCGCCCCCTTGGAGAACCCCCAAGTCTGGACTTTTACCACTGTCCCCTCCCCGGCATTGACGGCATCCATTCCTGCGAACGGCGCTTCGGGTGTGGATGTTGGCGAGTCTGTCCGCTTAACGTTCGCTGGCGCGCTGAATGTGGCGACATTGGATGCAAACATTGTCATCACGCCCGCGAGCGACAGCCTCTACACCTATTTCGACGCCGAATCGGGCGTTTATTACCTCTCCTGGGACAAAGATCCGCGCACCGAGTACTGCGTGTTGATCAAACCCGGTATTGCCGACATTTACGGCAATATCCTCACCGCGAGTGACGAACTGTGTTTTGTGACCGGCGACCTGCCGCCCTTCATCGGGTTGGCGACGGCATCGTCGGGCGCTGTGACACTCGACGCCGCCGAACCGGCTACGCTCTATTTTCTCGTGCGCAACCTTGCCAGCGCTTCTTTCTCTCTCTCGGAGCTGGACGAGGCAAATTTCATCCGGGGATGGGACGCAACGGGCGCCGTTATCCGCGACTGGAAAGAGAACTTCGATCTGCCGCGCAATGTGGCAACCGCTGTCCCACTCAACTTGCGGCGGTTGGGGACCGCCTTGCCGACCGGGTATTACCAACTGGCGTGGGACAATCCGCCGTGGGGGAAGCAATTCATCCGCATCGGCGTCGTGGATCGCCACGTGACACTCAAACTGGCCGCGAAAGAGGCGCTGGTGTGGGTCACCGATTTGCGCAACGGCGAACCAATCAGCCGCACCGCCGTGCGCCTTGTTGACCGTGAGGGTTTGTTGATCGCCGCCGGTACGACGGATGCCGATGGCCTGGCTGCCATTCCCATCAGTCCGCGCGCTGATCTGTGGGAGAATGTCGCCGCTGTTGTGGGGGAACCTGGCGAGGCCGGCTTTGGCGTTGCCACCACGCACTGGGTGGCCGATGCAGCGCCGGGGGCCTTTGGCATCACGCTTGACGGCGGCGCTGCGTCGCGTTTTGTGGCGGATGTATACACCGATCGTCCCATCTACAGGCCGGGACAGACCCTCTATTTCCGCGGTGTGTTGCGCGAAGACGATGTCCGCTATCTACTGCCGCCGTTGGATGTGCCGGTAGTGGTGGCTTTGCGCGCCTCGTCGGATCAGGTGGTCTATTCGATGACCGTGGCGCTTACGGATATGGGCACTTTTAGCGGCGAATTCGTGCTGCCGGAGGATGCAGCAATCGGTGATTACGGGCTGGAGGTGACCCTGCCGGGCCCTCAGAACGCGTGGCGTGTGCCGCTCAGGGTAGCCGCCTACCGGCAGCCGGAGTTGACGCTCGTTGTCACCCCGGACTCCACGGATATTGTGGATGGCGCGACGTTGCGCGCCGTGGTCACTGCGGATTATTATTCCGGTGGTTCCGTTGGCCAGGGGAAAGCCACATGGACAGTGCGCGCCGAAAACGCTTTGTATCCGGCGACGGCAGCCGGACATTGGCCGGGGGCGGGGAAAGTTGTCGCGGAAGGCCAGGCCGTATTGGATGCCGATGGCCGTTTCTCGATTGAGATTCCAGCCCAACTGCGCCCCCTTGACGGCGACACAGCGCCAGGCCCGCAGCTTTGGACTGTCGAAGCGACCTTGACCGATGCGAACGGTTTTCTGGTCAGCGGACAAACGCAGGTGACAGTACATCCATCCCGCTTCTACGTACAAATGAATCCCCGGCAGTGGGTAGTGCGCGCCGGAACCCGTACCGAGATCGAGCTTCTGGCGCGGGATTGGGAGCAGCTCCCTGTAGCGGGTCGCGTGGTCTCGATTACATTGACGCAGCGTGTCTGGCAGCGCGCTTCGAGCGTGGGGGCTGCATGGATTTACACGGATACGCGGGTCTCCTCGGTCAACGCGACGACTAACGCTGAGGGTAGGGCCGTCGCTACCGTCAGTCCGCCCCATAGCGGCACTTACGTTGTCATGGCCGACGCCCAAGATGCTGATGGACGCCCTATCCATACTGAAATTATGCTGTGGGTCAGCGGCGACGAGGCCGTGCAGTGGCCTGCGGAGGAGGGCAAAATCATACCTGTCGCCAACGCCCGCACTTACCGGGTCGGCGACACAGCCAAAATCCTCGTGCCGGTTTCGTTCACCGGCTCATACCAGATGTTGATGACCGTGGAGCGTAACGGGATTCTCAAGGTTGAGCGACGGCTGCTTGACACCCCTAATCCTGTGGTCGAAATCCCCATCCTGGATACTTATGTTCCGAATGTCTATGTCTCCTTCCTCATCGTGCGCAGTGTATCGGCGGCATCCCCTGCGCCGGACGTGCAGGCCGGCTATGTGAACCTGACCGTCGAACCGACCGCCCAGACACTTACCGTCGCGGTCCTGCCTGACAAGGCACTGTACGGGCCGGGCGAGGAGGTCGCATTGACTGTGCGTGTGACTGACTCAGCCGGTCGCCCGGTTGATGCTGAGCTGGGCGTGGCGCTGGTGGATAAAACCATGTTGGCGCTGCGGGATATCGCCGTGCCATCTAGCGTCGAAGCTCTATACGGCGAGCGTCCCCTGCGCGTCATGTCTGGCGATGGACTGCTGGTTTTATTCAACCGTATTGGGCAGCGTTTGACAGCATTGGCGCGGGATGCCGCGCGCCTCATTGCTGAATATACGCTGGCAGACGGGCCTGGCGGCGCTGACACAAGGACGCTACCGCAAGTTCACGCGGAGTTCCCCGCTACCGCATTATGGGAAGCTCATGTGCGCACCGACCTTATGGGTGAAGCCCATTTGACCTTTGTTTTACCCGATTCGCTGACGACATGGGTGGCGGAGGTTCGCGCCATCACTGCGGATACCAAAGTCGGCGATGGACGCGCGGAGTTGCGTGTTACCAAGCCGTTGCTCGTGCGCCCGGTGACACCGCATTCTCTGGTCGTGGGGGATCGGGCTGAGGTTGCGACCATCATTCACAACAATACGAACGCCGATATCGCGGTGACGGCGCGACTGGCGATGGGGGAGGAGGCCACGCAGTTGAGTCGCCAGCAGTTAACGGTTGTGGCTGGCGGCAGCGCGCGCGTTGCCTGGACAGTGTCGGTTGCGCAGACCAGCGCCGAAACGCTTCCGCTGCTCTTCTCCGTGGAAGGCGGCGGCTACCAGGATACCGCGTATCCGCCGGTCGGCGGTGCGGCCGGGTTGCCGCTTCGCCGGTACGTCAGCCCTGACGTGGTGGGGACAGCGGGCGTGCTGGATGCCGCCGGGACGCGCCTGGAAGCCGTGATCGTCCCGCCGGACGCCGGAGAGGCGAGCGCACTCACTGTGCGCGTGGAACCTGCGCTGCTCAGCGCCGTGGTGGATAGCCTGGCCTACATCGAACAGTATCCCTATGCTTCGACCGACGTATTGGTTGGCCAGTTCTTGTCGAATGTCCTGACCTATCGCGCGCTCCAGGATTTGGAGGTCGGAGACGTGACGCTGACGGCGCAACTCGAAACGTCCGTGCGCGCAGGATTGGAGCGCCTCTACCTCCGCCAGAATCCCGATGGTGGGTGGGGATGGTGGGAGGGCGAGAGCACGTTGCACTTGACCGCTTATGCCGTTTTGGGGATGACCAGGGCCAGACAGGCGGGCTTTGCCGTGCGTGATGCGGTTTTTGCGCAAGCCCTCACTTACGTCTCTGCCCGGCTTGCTCTCGATTTGCAGGGCGAAACCAGATCGGCGGACGATGCGTTCGCGCTCTATGTGCTGTCTGAGGCCAACGCCCGCTGGCCAGTCGGCGCCGGGGCAGCTTTGTACGCGGCGCGCGAGGCTTTGGGGAAGATGGGGCGCGCCTATCTGATGTTGGCGTTGGGGACGACGGATCCCTCAGATTCGCGGATGCCGGCTTTACTGGAAGGGCTGCGTAATGATGCGCGAATAACGGCTACGGGCGCGCATTGGGAAAGCGCCAACAATCTCCATTGGAATACCGATACCGTCCTCACTGCGCTGGTGGTGGACGTGTTGGCGCGGTTTGCGCCGTCCGATCCGCTGTTGGTACAGGCAGTGCGCTGGTTGATGGTCGCCCGGCGCGGCGGCGGCTGGCAAACGACGTATGAGACGGCCTGGGCTATCTCCGGTTTAACGGCGGCCCTGCGCGCTTCTGGTGACTGGGACGCCGCCTATAACTGGGGCGTCACCTTGAATGGCGTCCCACTGGCTGAAGGCGAGGCCCGCGCCAGAGCCTTAGATATGCCGGTCAGATTGCGCGTCGGACTCAGCGGTGGAGATACTGCTACTGCTGATCTACCTGCTTTGCTGTTGCGCGATCGTTTGAACGTGCTGGAAATGTCGCGCACTGCCGGAACGGGTCAGTTGTATTACACCGCGCACCTGGAATTGGCGCCGCCCGTGGGAGCTATTGCGGCAGAGAGCCGTGGCTTCACGTTGCGCCGTGAGTATTGTGCTGTGACGGACAAGCCCGCGGACGACCTTGCGCCGTGCCAACCTGTGACCTTGCTCCGTACAGGTGAACTGGCTGAGGTGCGCCTGACGTTGATCGCGCCGCAGACCCGCTACTTCGTACTGCTCGAAGACCCCTATCCGGCAGGTCTGGAGCCGGTTGCCGACGAGTCTGCCGCGACTGTAGCTGGAGGGGCCGTATGGTCGAGCGCCCCCTTTGAACACCGCGAACTGCGCGATGCGCAAGCCGTTTTTATCGCGCACGAGATGGCCGCAGGCACGTATCGGGTGACGTACCGGCTGCGCGCTGCTGCGCCGGGGACCTATCAGACGCTCCCGGCCACTGTCACCGAGATGTACTTCCCCGAAGTCTGGGGACGCACTGCGGGGCAAGAGTTTACCGTGCTGCCGCGCGAGCGTTAAGCGCGCCGCACGCCCATAACTTCTTGCGCTTTGCAGATTTTACCGATTTTGCGATTCTGTATTTTCGGAGGTTTGCTATGGCACAACAACAGCGTGGGATTATCAGTGGCGTGTTTACGCCGCCGGCGCCTCGTTCCGTCGCTGAAACCGGCCTGAACATGGGCCTGCTCAGCGATCTGGCGTTGAAGGGCCTCTACTTCGAAAGCTATCTCGCCGGGCGCGACCTCGCCGATAGAATGGGGCTGCCCTTTGCTGGCGTGGTATCGAATATCCTGGATTTCCTGAAGCGCGAGCAACTGTGCGAGGTGCGCAGCGCCTCGGGCCGGGGCGGGCTTTCGGAGGCGATGTACGAATACGTGCTCACGGCGCGCGGCCGCGAGATGGCCCGCGACGCGCTGGAGCGTTCGGAGTATTCTGGACTCGCTCCCGTGCCTTTGGCGAACTACATTCAATCCATTCGCGTTCAGGGTTTGAAGGATGTGGTTGTCCATCAGCAGCACTTGCGCAAGGCATTATCACACCTGATCTTCAGCCCGCTGACTTTCGAACAAATCGGCCCGGCCGTCAACTCCGGGCGTTCCATCTTCCTTTTCGGTAGCCCCGGCAACGGCAAGACGTCCATTGCGGAGGCCATCGGCACATTGCTGATGGAAGGCGATATGTTTATTCCCTACGCAGTCGAAATTGAGGGGCAGATCATCAAGGTCTTCGACGACGTGAACCACAGGATTATCAAAGAAGAAGGGCAGCGCAACCTGGACACTCGCTGGATCAAGGTTAAGCGTCCATTCATCGTCGTTGGCGGCGAGTTGACCCTGGAAGGATTGGACCTGGTCTACGACACCAACAACAAATACTACGAAGCGCCCTTCCAGATGAAGGCCAACGGCGGCATTTTCTTGATTGATGACTTTGGCCGCCAGCAGGTGCGCCCGACGGATTTACTCAACCGCTGGATCGTCCCGCTTGAAAAGCGCATTGACTTTTTGACACTGCACACGGGCCGCAAATTCGAGATCCCCTTCGAGGTGCTCATCGTCTTCTCGACAAACCTGGAACCGAAAGACCTGGTGGACGAGGCGTTCCTGCGCCGCATCCGGCACAAAATCGAGGTCCACGATCCAAGTTGGGAGGAATTCGCCGAAATCTTCAAGCGCGTCGCCAGCGCCAAGCAGGTTCCTTTCTCCGAACAGGCTTTTGCCTACCTGGTCCGCGAACACTACCTCAAGGCGAAACGTCCCCCGCGCGCCTGTCATGCCCGTGACCTGCTGGACCAAATCATTGATATTGCCAAATATCTGAACGTTCCACCGACGATGACCAAAGAACTGATTGATCGGGCGGCGGGCGCATACTTTGTGGAGTTTGAGGAGCACGCATCATGACGACAAGATTTCCTGATTTGTGGCAACGTGAGCAGCCGTTGGGCCGCCCGTTCGTTTTAGGCCATCGCGGCGCCAGTCACGCCGCGCCGCAGAACACGTTGGCGGCGTTCCGCGAGGCCGCTGCGGTGGGGGCGGATGGGATTGAATTGGACGTTCACCTCTCGCGGGATGGCGTGCCGGTCGTCATCCACAACGACACGGTAGATGCGACTACCGACGGCAAGGGGCTGGTGTGCGAGCTGACGCTTGCGCAGCTCAAGGCTCTGGATGCCGGCGGGCGCTTCGACGCACGCTTTACCGGCGAGCGTATTCCGACTCTCGAAGAAGTCCTGGCCGAAGTCGGCGCCCGGCTGCTGATCAACATCGAACTGAAGGCCGGTCATACTGCGGCATTGGCGCCCGCTGTCGTTGATTTGGTCAAACGTATGGGGATGACCACGCGCGTCTGGTTTTCGTCCTTCAAACCTTATGCGTTATACCGGGCGCGCGCTTTAGCTCCGGAGATTCCATGCGGCTTGCTGTATGGCCCGTTGAACCCTGGGACGCTCTTGCTGCGACCGTTTACGCCACATGAAGCCCTGCACCCGTACAAAGATATGCTCACTGCGAGGTCTATCCGGCGCGCACACCAACGCGGGTTGCGTGTCTTCACATGGACGCTTGATGATCCTGTTGCCGCGCGTCGCCTCGCCGCCTGGGGCATAGACGGCATCATCACCAACGAACCCGCGCTCATCCTGGAGGCGTTGCGTAAAACGTGAAACCTGAAGCGTAAAACGTAAGCGCAGGCTCTTTTACGTTTTACGCTTTACGTTTTATTCCGTCGTTTGCCGGAAGTGGGCGCGTGCCGCCAGGTCTTGTTCGGGCAGCGTCCCTGCCATCCAGTCCGCGACATCCTGTCCGGAGATCTGCGCCAGGTAGTGAATGGTTTGGGCCTCACCCTGCGCCGTCAGCGCGATGGTGATGGCGGGAGGGATGGCGCAGTCATCACGTAGCACGGCTGCCATACTATCTAACGCCGTCCACAGCACTTGGGCGCTTTCTTCGGGCGGCGTTGCGCTGTGGTACGCGATATGCAAGGTGACGTACAGGTGGGCGTTGTCCCAGGCGGCGCTAGGCGCGTCGGTCAGCGGCGCAGGCATGGCCGCAAGCGCGTTCAGCATGTTCTGTTCGCAGGCCGATAAAGTGATCGGTGTAGGGGTAACAGGGGTGGGGCGCATACTGTGGATCACGATGCCCGCCAGCGCCGCGATCACGCCGACATCGAGTAAACCGAGGATAATCAGAACGATTTTTTGTTTCCGTGTCATCGTCCGCAGTATAGCACGTTGAATGACGGGCGCAAATCCGAACTCAAAGGTAGAACGTAAGGTGGACACAAAGGTTGAGCGCGCGCATCCTGTTGATCGAGGGCGCATGTCGGGCGTCTCTAGCGGCCTTCTGGCCTCCTTCTTGTTGGGGTGGGCGCCGATCTTGGGAAAATTCGCCTACCGCGCCAACGTTGCGCCGTTGACATTGGCTGCACTGCGCACAATGGTCGCGGCCATTTTCCTGTGGATCGTTTACCTTCTTTTCTGGCGGCGGCGTATCATCCTCCGGTGGTCGGCGGCCCTGAATTGCCTGCTGGTCGGGATGTTCAACGGCATCGGGTCGCTTTTCTATTACAGCGGTTTGAGCCGGCTCGACGCTTCGCGCGCGTCACTGTTGGGCGCGCTCTACCCGGTCTGGGTGATGCTCTTCCTCAGCGCCTCCGGGCAGACGATCCGCCGGCTGACTTTGCTGCGCCTGGCGATTTCGCTCGCTGGGGCCGTGTTGGTGACATCGCCCTGGATGATGAGCAGCCTCACAGATTACCTCGGCGTTATGTTGATGTTAGCCTACGCGGGGTTGAACGGCTGGTACCTGGTGATGGGCCAGTGGGTGCTGGCCGATGTCCCTTCGCAGTCGGGCGCGCTGTATATTCTCACCGGTATGGCAGCCACGGTGGCGCTCGCGCGGATCATCGGCGGCGGAGTGGTGTTGCCTATCTCCACGGCGGGGTGGGGGGCGATTGTGGCGCTAGGACTGACCACTGCGCTCTCGCGGCTGGCGATGTTCTTCAGCCTGGAGAAACTCGGCGGTGTGCAAACTGCGATCCTTAACCTGACCGAATTGGCGGTCAGCCTGACCCTCGCGTTTATTTTCCTGGGAGATCGCCTGGCCTGGTACCAATGGGTCGGCGCGATCCTGCTCCTCGGCGGCGGTCTCTTCGCCCGGCTGGACGTTGGGGGCGGCGCCGCGCCGCCCCCGTCGTTCAATCCGATGGACAGCTAAGCCCTATTGCGCCTCACTCACCAACCCCGGCGACGGCTGGTAGCTGATATAGAAGTCGCGCGTGCAGTCGTCGTGGTCGTAATTGGGCGGATACCGTTTGAGTGTGGCATCTGACGGGAAGGTACTGTTGGCCTCTAGCGGGAACGGGATTACGCCAGCGCGTGGTTCGCCGCCCCAGGCCGCGCTATCCACCAGTGCGGCGCTCGTATCCAGCAGCAGCGCCTCGTCGCTGACATTCCCTAACGCGATCCCGAAGCCATCCCATGCGCCGGCTGGCGTCATGTCGGGCACAAGCGGATCGCAGTCCGTCCACTCGTAAGCAGGATTGAAGCCGTAGCGCGTGGCAAACTGCGTCGCGCACGCCGCGACGACGATGACCTGTTTGGAGAGCAGTTGCGCTCCCACCGGGAAGAGATAGCGCCCGTCGCCGTAATCTCCGGCGTTGATAGCGTCGCCAAGACTCCATCCCGCCAGATTTACCGTTTTTCCGCCGGGATGGTAAATCTCCACCCACTCCTGGCCGACATCCTCACCGCCAGGATTGATAAAGACCTCCGTGATCAGCGGGTAATCCACCGGCGGGATGTAGTTCCGCAGCGTGAGCGGCAGGTAGACCTGATAGACCATAGGCCCATGTCCAAGTTCCCAATCGTGATCGAACACCGCGCGCAAGTAGGCGTAGCCCGCCGGAGACGCGAATTGCAACGCGACCTCGCGGTTGGCCTTGTTTGAGGTTTCCGAGCCATTGATGCTGCCGAGGTGAACCCATGCGCCATCAGCGACCAGGAAAATCTTTGCGTGGATGCCCAATCCGGTAACATTCACCAGGCGGCATTGCAGGGTAGGGAGATGCAACCCCTTTAAGTAGAGACAGGTGGCCGTGTAAGTAGAGACAGGTGGCCGTGTTGCCGTTGCTGGCCTGGGGGTCGTCGTAGTACGCATCGAGGAGCAGGCGCACGGCGACGCCGCGTTGCGCCGCCGCGATGAGCGCCGCGATGCGCGGATTGCGTCCAATCTCGCCCACGTCGCTCGACCAGACGACTGGCTCATTCATTTGCATCACGTCAATGGAGCCGGTGAGCGTCCTGTTTAACAGGCCAATCAGCGTGTCCTGGCTGCGTAAGGTGTGCTCCGGCGCGTGCAGCAGCGTGAGATGTGAGGCGGTAGTCGTGAGCGTCGGGCTGAACGCAACAGTGTACGTGGTCCAATCTACCGGCGGGATGGGGATGTAGCCGACCGGCGGCGCGTAAGTTGCGGAGTAGGCGAAGACATCGGTGTGGTGCGCCGGGTCACAATCAAGCCTGAAAATCTCGTTCAGGCGGGCGATAACGTCTGTGTTGTTGGTGCGTAGTACAAACCCGCGATGGCCCATTGTGCCGTTGACCAGAGTGTCGGACGGCATTGAGCTTTCGCTGAAGTTGTCAGTGCTGATGACGGCTGTGCGGTTGTCAATGACGATGAACTTCGCGTGTTGGAAGCGATAGCGGCCTGTATTGCTGCCCATCAAGTAGACGGTGCTGGTCGGCGGCTGGTGGAGGTGCTGCATCACCCAACGCTCGTCGTTGCTCAGACCGCCGGATGGCGCGCTTTCCAGCAGGATTGTCACGTGGACGCCGGCCCGGATGCGCGCGTCAATGGCCTCGTAAAGCGGAACGCTGCCTAGTGTATAGCCTTCGATGATCAGGCTGTGTTGCGCCGTGTTCACCGCGTCCAGCACAAAATTCAACATCCCGTCTGGCGCGACTGCCAGCGTTATCGTGTTGGTAGCAGCGACCTCGACCGGGAAAAAGAGTGTCTCCAGGTCCCAGCCTGGATAGCGCAGCTTGCGCCCGTCGAAAGGATCGTTGGCATCCTGCGCCCAATCGCTCGCGCTGTCGGTGTCGGGAACCGGCAAGCCTGTGGCCTCATCGAGCTTGCGGTAAAGCACTTGTCCTCTGTTCTCAAAGCCGGGGTAAGGATGGGGGACGGCGCTGCCCTGCCATCCACCCTCGGCGATACCTTTCCCGTAGACCAGCGCGTCCAGCAAAGCGCCGCTGGCGTCAAGCAGGTGGACGGCTTCGCCATCGTCGGTGAAGCCCGGCCAGCTTCCCGTGAGCAGCGCGACCGGGCGAGTGATGCCTGTGCTTGCCCAATCCGCGTCAAAGCCCCACACAGGATAAAATCCATCGGCATTTTGTGCTATCCACAGCCTTTGTCCCGCCTCAATCTGCGCGCCGTTCGGGAAGCACACGCGGTTGTCGGAAACGGGCTTGTCGTCAATGCACCAACTTGTCAAGTCAACCGTATATGCGCCCAGGTTGGCGATAGCGACCATTTCACCGCTGATCCCGCCGTAGTTGCCCGGCTGCGCGGCATAGATTCGGACGCGCGGTTGCACCTGTGCGCTCCACGCGCTGCTGGCGGTTTCGCCTGTGCTCGCAGTCGCCGTGGCGACGTTCGTGAGCGTCGCTGTGAACGCCTCGCCAAGCGCCAGCGTGAGCGTGATAGGCCCTTGTGCGCCAGGCGGCAGGTCGCCCACCTCCCACACCAACGTGGCGGCATTGAGCTGGGTGAAAGTGTACGGCGACGTTTGGGCGACGAACTCCAATCCCGCCGGCAGCGTATCGGTGAGGCGGACTCCCGGCACGGCTACCGCGCCGCTGTTGCTGACGGTGAGAGTGTACGTCAGCGGCGCATTGGGGACTGCCAGAGCCGTCCCGGTCTTCGCCAGGGCGAGAGCTGGCCCCGGCGCGCTGACGAGTGTGGCCCACTGCGCGACGTTTGTGGCGGGCGACGCCTCGGTCACGGCGCTAGTCGCTGTGATGTGATTGATCGCCGTCCCCACCAGCCCTTCCGGCGCGTAGACCGACACAGCGATGGCGTTGACCGTGAGGGTGATCGGCGCAGTGCCGAGCGCCCAAACCAACGTCCGCGCATTGACGATGGTGGGGTAGGGGGGCGTGCTGGTGATGAAGGTGGCGCCGTCTGGCAGGGTGTCGGTCAGGGTTGTATACAAGGCGGCGATGTTGCCGGTATTGTGGTAGCGCAGGGTGTAGGTCATCGGCGCGCCTTGTGCAACCTGCGCCGGGCCGCTTTTGGCAACGACGAGATCGGCGGCGGGTGCGGAGACGCTATTGCGACACTTTGGCGTTCCGTTGATCGGCGCGCCGTTGGCCGCCAATCCATTGCGTGGATTGCCGGTGTTGGTGGCCCAATTGCTGTTGATGTCGGGGGCTGCGCTGTTGATGCGCTCCATGGTGGCGGCAGTTGTTCCCGCCGGCCAGCTTCCGCCATCTCCATTAGCCGTATCTATGACCACGCCTGACGCATCGGTCAGTGTGATCGCTTCTCCGGTGTTGAGTAGACCGTTCCCACCGAAAACGCCGATCCAATCTGCCGGAATATCGTTGATGGTGGTATCATCGGTACGCTCGATGAGGTAGTAACTATAGGGGGCGATTTGACCGCGGAGTATCAGGTTCATTCCGTCGGCGGTAAGGACATGCCAGTTCTCCAGTGAAACGGGCGAGCTTGTATTGTTGTACAACTCGATCCACTCATCAGTGCTAGAGGCTGCCGTCCCACCCCATGCCACTTCATTGATGACGACATCGCCGGCGGCCTGTAAAGTGATATCAGGTTGCGCGACCGCAAAGCTGGCGACGCCGAGCAATCCGCTGCCAATGAGAGCCAGAATCAAACGCCGTAGTTTCATACCTCTTCTCCCTCCTCTAAAAATAAACCGCTAATCTCGCTAATCTACACAAATCTCTAAAAAATTAGCGAAGATTCGCGCGATTCGCAGCCTAAATTTTCATCCACCCCTCTCTCCCTACCCCCTCACTCCCCTACTCCCCACTCCCTTACTTTCATTATAGCATCCGTTGCCGTTTAAACGAAGTCGGCTATAATGGGAATAACTTAACCCAAAGTGAGGTAAGTTCACATGGACGGTGTTAAAGTGCTTTTCCTGGCGGCTGAAGCCACCCCCTTCACGAAGGTAGGGGGGCTGGCGGACGTGGCGGGGGCGCTACCGAAGGCGCTGCATAGTTTGGGCGTTGACGTGCGTGTGATCATTCCCCGCTACGGAACGATGCAGGGCGGGGGCTATGAGTTCCATCGCCTGGGGTCATTGGCTGTGCCAATTGGATCCGGGGAGGAACATGCCTTACTGTTGGAGACAAACGTCGCTGGCGTGCCCGTCTATTTGATCTGGAATGATCAGTATTTTTCAAACCGCGAGCGCGTCTACGGTTTCAATGATGATCCACAAAGATTCACCTTCTTTTCTAAGGGCGTGCTCGCTACGCTAAAGATGCTGGATTGGAAGCCTGACGTCGTTCACGCAAACGATTGGCATACGGCAGCCGTGCCGGCCTGGCTGAGTGTCTATGGACGCGCGCAGGTGCACTACCGGGACATCGCCACACTCTTCACCATCCACAACCTTGCTTATCAGGGTATCTGTGGGCGGCTGATTTTGACCTTTGCCCAAATGGACAAACTACCGCACCTGACCGGCGAGGTCCCTGGGCAGGTGAACTGGATGGCGCAGGGCATCGCGCACGCCGACCTCGTCAACACGGTCAGCCCGACTTACGCGCGTGAAATTGTGGCCGGCGAAGCTGGGATGGGCTTGAGTGGGCTTCTGAAAGAGCGCCAGGATCGCCTTTTTGGCATCCTCAGCGGGATTGACGTTGATTTGTGGAACCCCGCCACCGATGATGCGCTCACTCAAACCTACGACGTTGCCTCGTTGAAGATGCGCGCGGTGAACAAAAACGCCTTCCAGCGCGAGACGCGCCTTTCAACCAACCAGGACACGCCGCTGCTCGCTATGGTGACGCGCCTCGACGATACGAAAGGGTTGGACCTCGTCATCCCGGCGTTGGAGGACCTGCTACAAGAACGCGATATCCAGTTTGCGCTGCTGGGGACCGGGGATGAGGTTTACGAGACGAAATTCCGCGATGTGCAGGCGCGTTTCCCCAACAACGTGCGCGCTTTCATCAAGTTTGACGAGCGCCTGGCCCGCCGTATTTACGGCAGTGCGGATGTCATCCTGGTGCCGAGCCGCGCTGAACCGAGCAGCATCGCGTTGATGTCGGCGATGCACTACGGCGTCGTCCCTGTGGTTCATGCCACCGGCGGCCTGGCGGATGTCGTAGTTGATGCTGATGCGCAACCCGACCGGGGAACCGGTTTTGCCTTCACGGATTATACCGCATCCGCGCTGGCTGACGGGATCCGGCGTGCATTACGCGCCTACGAAAATAAAGCGCGCTGGCTGGGCCTGCAATGCCGCGCGATGGAGCGCGATTTTTCCTGGGATGCATCGGCTCGCGCTTACGTTGATCTTTACCGGCGCGCAGTGGCCCTACACCGGACGCAGTGAGAAGCGGAAAATATATTGTTTGGCGCAGCAGGGGCTGCGCTTTTTATATTGTGATAATGTGTGAGGATCAATGAAATCTGCTAAGCCCCTTTTGTGTGTACATGGACATTTCTATCAACCGCCGCGTGAGGATCCGTTTACAGGTAAATATCGGTACGAGCCTTCGGCGGCGCCCTTTCCCAACTGGAATGCCAGAGTAACCGCGGAGTGCTATGCGCCCAACGCGGCGATCGGGAACTTCGGCCGGATCAGTTTCAATCTTGGCGGTACATTAGCGCGGTGGATGGCCGAGAACGTCCGCGATACCTACCAGCGGATTGTGGATGACGTAGCGCATCATGCCTATCAGTGTGGCGTGAGTAACGGAATTGCTCAATCGGTACACCATACCATTCTGCCGTTGGCGCGTGGGCGCGATAAACGCTGTCAGATTCGTTGGGGAATTGCCAGCTACGCGCAACGCTTTGGTATGCACCCCGAGGGAATCTGGCTTCCGGAGATGGCTGTTGATTATGAAACTTTGGAAGCTGTCGCCGAAACTGGACTTGCTTTTGTTATTCTCTCCGGCGAGCAAGTGCGCGGCGACCTTTCTCACGGCGCCGGACCTTATCGAGTGCGTCTGCCGCATGGTCGCACGATCAACGTTTTTGTCCGCGAGCGCGGTGCTTCTGATTATCTTTCGTTTAATATGCCGGAAGTGGGGTCCGTCCGTCCGTGGGCCAACGCGATGATGAGCGGCCGTCCCCACGATTCACTGACGCTGATTGCCACGGATGGCGAGACGTTTGGTCACCACCATAAACAGGGTGTGCGTGTCCTGGAGGCGCTGACGACGCCTGGCGACGAGGATGCTTATGAGGTGACAACGTTGGCGCGCTATATGCATCAGCATCCACCGCGCGCCGAGGTGGAAATTGTTGAGAACACAGCATGGAGCTGTGCGCACCAATTGGGGCGTTGGGCAACCGGCTGTCATTGTACGCCCGGTTGTGGGCAATGGAAGGGCGCGCTGCGTCGCGCTTTAGATAACCTGTCGCACGACATTGACGAAATCTACGCTGAGGCGACGCGCCGTCGGAATCTGGCTCCCTGGAGCTTGCGCGATGAATACATTCGCGTCGTGCTGCGGCAAGTGAGCGGGGCGGCATTCTTGTCCGAATACTATCTGGGCCATCTCTCAACCGTGGCGCAGCAGCGGCTTCTGGATTTATTGGAGGCGCAAGTTCACCGCCAGCGTATGTTCGTCAGTTGCGCCTTCTTCTTCGAAGACCTGGAGCGCATTGAGCCGCGTTACGCGATTGCCAGCGCGGTGCAGGCGATGGCGCTCGTGTCACACGCGACCGGCGACGACTTGACCCGCGCGTTCCGCCGTGATTTGAGTATTGCCGTCAGTCCCGGCACCGGGCGCACTGGCGCGCAAATTCTCGACGAAATTATGGCGGGAGCGAATTTTGCAGACAGCCCACTTGGCAATGGTCGAGGAATAGCCGCCGCACAGCGCCAGGCAGTATTGGCGTCCGTTTAGGTACTATTTCAGTTGGGCGTATATTTCGCGTAGTCATAAACGGTCGACGGAAAAATAGCTCTTTGTTTGCTTTTAGAAAACAAATGACTATGCGAAGTCGGCCGCTTTAGCAAAATCCAGTGTATCTAGCTGATGTTATGGGCATAGAAACTAAACACACCGTTAAATCCAATCTGACCTCACGTTTGCTTGTCATACTGCTATTTTTGGTGATTTTCTTCGCAGCAGTTTGGGTTCGCTCTTACAACATTGACTGGGATGAGGGAACGCATCTACATCCCGACGAGCGCTATTTGACAATGGTCGTCAGCGCACTGGAGTTGCCTGCCAACCCTGCTCTGTATTGGAACACCGCTGACTCACCGCTCAATCCGACCAACAAAGGCTATGCCGGGTATGTTTATGGCACGTTCCCGCTCCTCTTGACGCGAGTTGTCGCGGGGTGGGTGGATCAGGCCTGCGCCCACCCACCCACTGCCACCGGGGTTTTCCTGCGCTGGCTGCTGCTCAATGCTTCAGGCGCGTGTTATCCGGGTCACTATCTTGGGTATGGCGGTATCCATTTTGTGGGACGCGCGCTTTCCGCGCTGATGGACCTGGCAACCCTTGTAGCGCTGGCGCTGCTCACACGGGCGTTGTACGGCAACAAGACGGCACTCCTCGCTGCTGCGTTATATGCCTTTGCTGTTTTGCCGATCCAACACGCCCACTTCTTCGTTGTTGATAGCTTCGCTACAGTTTTCGTCGCCTGGACGTTGTGTTTTGCCGTGTACGCTGTTCAATATCGCAAGCCCTGGCTGCTTCCGCTCGCCGGGTTGACCACCGGACTGGCTGTCGCCTCGAAGATCAGCGTGTGGCCGCTGGCGGGGGTCGTCGGCTTAGCTGCTGTGCTGCACCGCGAACCCGCGGAGGTCGAAGGCAACCCCTCGCGCTACCGCTTTGCCTTGATGCCAGCGCCGGTCATTGCAGTGATCATTTCCGGCATTCTGGCGGCATTGGCGTTCCGCTCAGCGCAGCCGTATGCGTTCACCGGCCCTGGCTTTTTCGATGTCCGCATCAATCCGTCGTGGATGAGCACGATGAAGGATGCGCAAGAATTAGCCAATGGTCTGCGCGACGTCCCCTTCGGCCACCAATGGACCGACCGCACCCCCATCATCTTTCCAGGGCGCAACATGATTTATTGGGGGATGGGATTACCTCTCGGCATTGCGGCATGGATCGGTTGGGGTGTGATGGGGTGGCGCATTGTGCGCCGGAGACGCTGGCAGCACTTGTTGATCTGGGCGTGGGGGACGCTGCTCTTTCTGTATCAGGGCACGCAATGGGTCAAGTCAATGCGTTACCTGCTGCCCGTTTATCCCGTTTTCGTCATCTACGCTGCCTGGGGCCTGATACATGGGGCGACGCAGGGGCACGCCTGGCCGGTGCTGGGGCAAACCTGGCGTAAAGCGGTAAAGGGCGCTCTGCAAATCTTGCCGGGCGTTGTGTTAGCCGGAACAATCGTATGGGCAGCAGCTTTTTTGCACATCTACAGTCGCTCACTGACCCGCGTTGAAGCCTCGCGCTGGATGTATAACAACATTCCCGCCGTGGCTACACTCCACGCTGACAACGGCCTAAAGATGCAGGCGTCCGTTCCGCCTGACACACTGTTGAGCAAGTATTCGCCTGTAAGTCTTACACCGTTCACGCCAGAGACGTCCATGACGGTGACGCGCCTGACTCTGAACAAAGTCAATTCCGTCAGCGCAGGTGGACGGCGACGCCTTAATATGGCGCTGCTGAACGATCCTAACGGGACCACGCGACTGGCTGAGGCTACCGTCGAAGTTGATCTCCCAACGACCGGTCTGCAAACTATCGAGGCAGACTTGCCGTCGCCAGTGCTGCTGGAGGCCGGGAAAGCGGTATATTTGGAGATCACCTTGCTTGACGGCGAGATCATCAAACTGCAAACCTCGGTCATCGCTAACGAGCACTGGGACGACGCCCTGCCGCAACGGGTGGATGGCAAGGACGCTTTCGGCAATTGGTATCGCAGCTTGTCATCCAATCCGCCAAACGGGCAAATGGACAACTACAACAACGACACGCCAGAAAAACGCCAGTCGCTCTTCGACTGGTTGGACGAAGCGGATTATATTGTGCTTTCCAGCAATCGCCTGTACGCTTCAATCCCACGGCTGGCGATGCGTTACCCGTTCACCACGGCGTATTACGAGGCGTTGTTCAACGGCAGCCTGGGCTTTGAGCTGTTGGCGGAATTCGTTTCTTACCCGGCGTTGGGGCCGTGCCAGTTCCCCGATCAGGAGATTCCCTTTGCCCTAATGGAGCCACGTTACACTAACGCGCGCCCATGCCAGATCATGTTTCCTCCGGCAGAAGAAGCCTTCAGCGTCTACGACCACCCGACTGTGTTGATCTTCGCCAAAACGCCGGCCTATTCCCGCGCGCGCGCCGCAGCCTTGCTGCCACTGTCACTGTTGGACGATGTCCGCTGGATGACGCCACTCGAAGCGACGCGCAACAAGAGTAACGGCAAGCTCACCTTAGTCATGACGCCGCGTATGCGCGCAGAACAGGAAGCTGGCGGGACCTGGTCGAAGCTCTTCAACCGCAATGCGCTGCACAATCGCTCGCAAATTCTGGCGGTGACCGTGTGGTGGATGATGTTGGCGGCGCTTGGGATACTGGCATTCCCGTGGCTGTATTATGCTTTTCCCGCTTTGCGCGATCGAGGATACGGCTTATCGCGCATCGTTGGGTTGTTGGCGTGGTCTTATGTTGCCTGGTTGCTGTCGAGCCTGAAATTGCTCCCCCATACCCGGCTGTTGTTGTGGGGCGTGTTCTTCTTCTGGGCGATCGTCTCCGGGCTGTTCGTCTACCGGCGTTGGGATGAGTTCCGCACTTTCCTCCAGGAGCACTGGCGCGATATGCTGTATGTGGAAATTATCTTCGCGGCGCTCTATCTCTTCTGGGTTTACGTGCGTTCACTCAATCCCGATCTGTGGCATCCTGTGGCCGGCGGCGAGAAGCCGATGGACTTCTCCTACCTCAACGCGATCATCAAGTCAACGTGGTTCCCGCCCTACGACCCCTGGTTCGCCGGCGGGACAATGAACTATTACTACTTCGGCTTTGTGATGATCGGCTCGCTCATCAAGGCGGTGGGCATTGTGCCGAGCGTGGCGTATAACCTGGCCGTCCCTGCGCTTTACGCGCTGACGGGGGTGGGGGCCTACGTCGTCGCCAGCAACCTGGCCGGCGGCGACGCCAAACGCGGGTTGCGCGCCGGGCTATTAGGAACGTTCCTCGTGCTAGTATTGGGCAATCTGGGTGAACTGCGCCTGCTGTTTACGGGTCTGGAGGACATCGGCAATATCCAATTCGATAGCCTCATCCCCGGCTATCCGGCTGTAGTATCGGCGATCGTTGGGCTGTGGAAAGTGGTTATGCAGGGCCAATCCCTGGCATTCCGCCCAGAGTGGTGGTACTGGAACGCATCGCGCGTGATCCCGTTCGCCGAGGGTGAAGTGGGCGCGATCAACGAGTTCCCGGCGTTCACATTCCTGTATGCGGACTTGCACGCGCACATGATGGCGCTGCCGTTGACGCAGGTGGCGCTGGCGATTGCGCTGCAATGGGGCATCGGGGCAGAACCGGCACCGGGCAGTGTAAAGCGGTCGTGGTTGGCGCATCTGCGGCGCTGCATCCCACATCCCCTGCCGACTTTTGTGCTGGCCGGGCTTATCGCGGGAGCACTGAAGGCCACCAATACCTGGGATTGGCCGACCTATCTGGCGTTAATGAGTGTAGGACTGCTATTCACATTCTTCAATCCGCGGACAAGCGATTCAAAATCAGAACTCGCGGAGGATCCCAAACCGATCTTCCCCTACTACAAAGTGCTCACCCCAATTTTGTTTGTGCTCCTGGGGGAAGTGCTCTTCCGCCCTTACATCACGAACTACGCATCGGCTTACACATCCTTCGGTCTGTGGAAAGGCTCGCGCACCCCACTCGGCATTTATCTGATTATGCACGGGCATTTTCTCTTCCCCATTGTGGTGCTCGCCGTTGTGCGTGGGCTGGCGCTATTCCGCCGTATCCGGGACGGAAAAGATGCCAGCGTGTGGTTGGCTTTGGGCATGGCGCTGCTCGGTATGGCAATTTTGGCGGTCGTGCTGCTGGTCGTCGGCGTCGCCGTTACCTGGATCGTGATCCCGCTGGGGACGTTGGCGGCGCTCCTGATCCTCGATCCGCAATGTGCACCGCGCGCCCGTTTGTTGTGGATGTGGGTGGGCACGGCGCTGGCCTTGAGTTTGCTGGTGGAAGTGGTTGTCCTGGAAGGCGACATCGGCAGGATGAACACTGTGTTCAAATTTTACCTCCAGGTGTGGATGCTGCTCGGTTTGAGCGCCGCGGTCGCTGCCGAACGCATTATCCATTACGCCCTGAGCAGCTATCGCGCTGAGCAAGAATCTTCGCTGAACAAAATTCCCTACTTCGTCAGCGATATGGTTTCGGGCATTCTCGCCGTCCTGCTGGCTGCGGCGGCGATGTATACCATCCTGGCGATTCCGGCTAAGGCGCGCGACCGCTGGTCGCCGCAAGCGCCGCATACCCTGGACGGAATGGCCTTTCTGCCCTATGCGACGCAGATTGAGCGCGGTGCCGACATCCCGCTGGCGGCGGACGACCGGGTCATCCGCTGGTTGCAGGAAAACGTCGCAGGTTCTCCCACGATCATCGAAGGCCAGGGAGAACGCGAGTACCTCTGGGGGGGACGCATTACCGTTTACACGGGGCTGCCGTCGGTGGCAGCGTGGCGATGGCACTCGGTGCAGCAGCGGATGACAATGCCCGGCGGGACCGTCGAGGCGCGCCAAGCAGACATCCGTTACTTCTACAACACGATGGATGCTGGACAGGCGCTCAAGATATTGACGCGCTATGATGTGCGGTACGTGATCCTCGGCCCCTACGAGCGCGCTTACATGATGCCCGAAGGCTTAGCCAAATTCAAGGAGATGGTTGAACGCGGTTGGCTCGAAACGGTGTACGAGGACGAATTATCAACAGTATACTACGTTGTGAGTCAGTAAAGGTAAACATGGCGGCGACTTCAGCCGCACAACGACTGAAGTCGCCGCCACACTCAAGCAATGATTTGTTGCACCCGGTTGATGATGATCTGCACTTCCCCCGCTCGCAACGTTTGCGGATTGACGAAGAGGCCATTTGCCCCTGCCTCTGCCAGCACAATGCTCGGTTCGCCGCCCCGTAACTGACGTAACACTTCGTCGCGTGTCATCCCAATCGCTGCTTCGTCCAGGATAATCTCCGCGCGGGGCATCGGTTGCCCGGCTTCGCTCGGAAAGCTGCGCCGCGCCGTTGCATGTGGGTGATCTGCAAAGGCGTTGATGACGGCCTGCACCTGATCTTCGTAGGACTGCATTAACGCAGCGTGATCCAGATCCAAATACCAGCGCACCGCCGCCATCAGCCCGACCAATTCCTCTTTTCCTACTTTCATCGGTCGCCCGATAAAGGCGCGCGGGCAGGCATTGAAGGCGCAAGCTTCAATGAGGTCTTTGCGTCCCAGGATCAGGCCGCTGCTCTGCGGGCCGCACAACCCCTTGCCGCCGCTAAACAACACCAGGTCTGCGCCCATCTGCGTGAAGCGCCACAGATTCTCGACCGGCGGGATTTGCGCGGCGGCGTCAACGATCAGCGGGATGCCGTGGCGTTGGGCGACAGCAATGCCTTGTTCCAGGGGAACGTAGCCGCCCATCTGGCTGACGTTGTAGAAGTAGAAGATGGCGGCAGTTTTCTCGTTGATTGCGCGCTCCATATCATCAGCGGTGGCGCTGTGTTCTGTGCCAATTTCGACCAGCTTGCCGCCCGCCTGCTGAATCGCAAAGTCGTAGCCCACGCGCCAGCATTTATGGATGATGATTTCGTTCTTCATCCCGTCGGTATACGGCAAGCGGGCGCGTTTTTCGGGATCAAGGCCCGTGATACAGGCCGCGGTGCTCAGAACCATGCCGGCTGCCGCGCCGCACGCCACGTAAGCCGCTTCGTTGTGTGTCCAGGCGGCAATTCGCGCCCCGACCTTCTGCTGCAATTCGTCAATGTCCACAAAATGCTGCGCCGCTTCCGCCATCGCCGCGAGGACTTCCGGCGGCATCAGCGATCCGCCAAAGCGGGTAAGGGTTGCCGCGCCGTTGATGACTTTGGTGACGCCGAGTTCGTCGTAGATGTCCATGATGTACTCCTGGAAGGTTAGATCGTTATTTTACAGATCGGGCAGCTTCCAATAGGCTGCCGGGGCGTGTTGCCATTCGGGCATACTCAAGCCGGTGGGGTCGTAGACGATTTTTCCAGCTCGTACCGTCATCGCGCACTCCAATTTCTGGCTCCCTACGATCTTCGCGCGCCCGCAGTCGGTAAAGCCGAACCGGCCCTCGTGACGCTTGAAGACGGCGACATCGGCTTCCGCGCCGACGCTCAATGTCCCTAGTTCGGGACGCCTGATCTCGCGCGCCGGTGTGACCGTGGAACGGAAGATGACCTCTTGCAACGGCATCCCCATACTCAGATATTTGGACATCGTGGTCAGCATACTCACGACCGGGCCGTTGATGTTGCCCATATGCAGATCGGTGCTGATCGAATCAGGAGGGAAGCCATCTGCCAGCGCGGGGACCGCGTTGCGGAACCAGAAACTCCCGGCGCCATGGCCCAGGTCAAAGATGACGCCGCGCTCGCGCGCCTGAAACATGTAGTCGTAGACTTTGCCCTCAGCATTGACGATAGGGAATTGCTGCGCGAAGACGTGCGTGTGGATGTCGCCAGGCCGCAGCTTCTTCAGGATCAGATCGGGATAGGAACGCTCTGGCGGACGCGGCCAGAAATCCACCATCACCGGCTTGCCACAGAGTTCACCCGCCTCGACGGCGCGCTCCACCGAGGCCCACGGGAGATGCTCGGCATCCCACGGGTCTTTGGTCCAATAGTGCGCCGTCTTGATACCGACGATCACCTCCGGGTAGGCTTCGGCAAGGGCGGCAGCGATCTTAGGCTGCATAGCCCGCATCACCTGCTCAGAAGTCGCGTCAACCATCCCGCCATCGGCGATGTTGATGAAGGCAAGGATGCGCACCTGGGATTTATCAATATAGCGCGCTTTGAAGTGCGGGAAGTCCTTCCAGCCGGTCGTTCCAGCGTCCACGGTGGTGGTGACGCCGGACGCCAGGAGATGCGCATCGGCGTTCAGCGCGCCGACGTAGGCCACTGCGCTCGGCACAGAAGGATAGACGTGCGTGTGGATGTCCAGGATGCCGGGGGTGACGATATGTCCGCTGACATCCACCACCGTTGCCGCGTCCGAGCTGGGAATATCCGCCGCCACACGCGCGATGACGGAGCCGTGGATGCCCACGTCCATGGGCGCATCAATGCCGTTGGCCGGATCAATGACGCGCCCGCCTTTGAGGAGCAGGTCAAGGGTGGAGAGGTCGCTCATTGGGCATCCGGCTTCTGGAGCGCCCGCTGGTAAAGCGCCGTGCCGTAGAACTCATACGACGCCGCCTTGTCCGGCACATCAACCAGGTGGACGGTGAACCGGGCCGGCACGCCGTTGTCCGGCAAATAATCCCGAAAGAAGTCGCGATAGGCTTCCGCATAGGCTGTGCGCAGCCGTTCCTGCTCCGCCGCATAGCCAAGCGGATCAACAAACGGGTTGGGCGATTTGGGCTGGCAGCCGAAAGCGTGAACTTCAATGAAGTCCACGTCCTTCAGCGAATCGCAGATCCCGGCCTCTTGCAGCCACAGCTCCCAGCATTTGAAGACCAGGGGAATTTCCCGCTTGGGATCCATTGTGACCAATTCGTCCAGGTTCAATACACCTTTGGCCGAGTAGCCGCCGGTCAGACCTGCGAAGGAAATCTTCAGGTCGCCGTCCGGCAGCTCTTCCGTGACCAGGGCCGAGAGCACCGGATGTTCGCCGTGATAATAATAGGTCAATTTACCGCGTTTCTTAACATTGAATGACATCGTTGCCTCCTTGTATAGTTTGATAGTATAGTGGTGAATCCTATGTTGAATCAAGGGCCGGGCGTCAGCGTTGGGGTGGGGGTGGGAGTGGGCGGCGGGGCATCCCACCAGAGCTTGACGACGGCCAACATTTCCTCATCATAGTAATCCAATTCGATCTGCGCTAGTTCCGCATCTCCCCAAACGTCATAGGTTGCGGTAAATTCACGGGCGCTGCCCTTTTCCCATTGATCAATGAGCGTGCGACCGTTGACCCGCAAACGCGCTCCATCGTCAACGAGCACATGGAACACATATTGTCCGTGTACCAGTTCCACCGTAGTCTGCCAGCGTGCAGCAAAGTAATCATAGTGTAGACCCGTATCCGGCCGCGCAAATTGCTGCCAGTTGAAATCCACGTTTGCCGCCGTCCTCGCCACCAGAGGGAGACCGGACATTTGCGTATTGGTGAAGAAAGCGCCAACCCACGGCTCTCCTTCTCTTGCCGGCACGACGTAGAAGCCCAGATAAGGTTCGCCTAACGTGTGCGAGTATTCAAGGTTCAGATGATGGGCGGGATTTTTCCCCAGATAGACCTGGCGACAGACCAGACAACTGCGCTCTCCACATTCGCAGTGATACACCAGTTGGTTGCGATCCAGCCACAATCGCACCACATCATTGACGTAGACGCACAGGTGATAGGCTCCCGCCTGTTGCGGCGCCTGAATTTCGCGTGTGAAACGCGCGGAGAAATAATTGCCGTATCCGACATATTGCCAGATGGGGTCCTGCATTTTGTTCCATTCCAGGCGCAAATCGTTGCCTGGGATGGACTGTGTCCAAACCGGTTCGCCGAAAATTTCCGCGCCCTGGTGATACGTTGCCGTCCAACAACAGCCTGCGCCGGCTTCCTCTCCGATGCCTGTTCCCACTGGCTGCCAGTAAAATTGGACGTGGGCGTTTCCCCAGTATTCGATGTATTTTACCTCAAATTCAATGGGGACAAAGCCCTGGACATAAATTGATTTCTGATTAACCGAAGGCGACTTACCCATGTAGGTCAGAAATTTCTCCCCGTCCTTGTACACCTCTGCCTGGTCGTCGGCGCTGAGCACGAATGTATAGTACCCTTCCGGCAAAACCACGCGGCGCGTCCAGCGCGCTGAGAACCAGTTTTGTCCCACCGCGCCGGGCGCCGGTGAACTCTCCCCCCAGTTAAAAGCGATGTCCTGATCGTCGCGGACGACGGCCGGCGCATTGGCCCATGTGGCGTTATTGTAATACTCCGCGCGCCAGTTGGGATAGTAAGGTTCCATCGGGATAGACGTGGGCAACGGGGTCGCTGTGATGGCGGGCATCAACGGAGGGACGAAGACGGTTGCGGGCGCCAGCGGCGGCGGTGTAGGTGTGACGAAAGGGGTATTGGTGGGAGCGGTGGGATTGGTGGGAGCGGTAGCTGTTGACCCCATCACCGTCACGGGTCGCCACGTGCCCGGCGTTGACTTCGAAACATCAACCACTGACTGCGGGGTCTGCACCGACTTGCCCGCAGCGTCAACCAGCGCGGCATCTACAACGCTGGTATCCACATTCCCATTACGCGGCAGCGGATACGGCGTCGGGGCAATCTGTATCCCATTATACTCGACCACAACCTGAACGTGGGTCAAGGTCCGCGCGGCGGCTGGCAGTATAAAATCCACTGAGATGGCGCCCATACCATCGGCAGAATCGCTTTTCGTATCCAGAACCTGGTTGCCGTCTTTGAGATACACCATGACCGCTGTCCCCGGCTCGAAGCCGAAGGCGTTGACCGTCAATTCTTCCTGACCATCGGTGGTTGCGCCATAAAGAATTTCAACGGAGTCGGTAGTCGGGCCATCCTGTTGCGGTAACGCTTCTTGCGGCGCTATATTCACAGGTTGCTCGTTTCTTTCGACCTGGGAAGATGAAGGTGCGATATTATTGTACAGCGTCGTGCTGCCGCACAAAATGACAAAGACAAGTCCCGATAAAAAGCCGAGCATATACAAGCAACTTGCCGTCTTTTGTGTGTGTCGTGGTCGCATGTGCACCTCGTTTGAACCGGTGAAGCAAAGAATCAGGTCGTATGTAACACGGCGTAGAGCGTCAAGTTGCCGTGGTGTCCATCAGCGCGGAAAAGCGTCCCAATGTGCAAGTTGGCGTGTACGGCAAGAGCAGCCGCTTCGGTCTCATCAACCAGGTGGACGTAACGGATACCGTATCCCTCGCGTTGCCAGTCGAGGAGATAGTCACCAGGTTCGACATCATCTGCGGTCAGACCGATCACATCCCATGATAAAAGCCGGCGGCGCAGACGCTCAATGTCGAGGAATTGCCAGTTGGCGATGAGCAGTCGGCCTTGCGGCGCAAGCAACCCGGCAGCTTGCTTAACAACCGCCTGGCGTTGCGCTATACCGGGAATGTGTTGCAGGACAGCGCGCATGATAATCCAATCGTAAGCGCCATCTACCTGTGAAGGCCAGGCCGGGTCGAGCAAATCTCCGACCACAAACCGGATTGCCAGTTGCTCAACATTCGCTGTTGGGTGGAACTGTGTCATCATTTCGGGCGAGAAATCCATGCCCACATAGCGACACCCTGCCGGCAACATGGCTGCCACCCGGCCTTGACCACATCCCAGATCGAGCACCTGCGCACCCGGAAGAATGTCAGCGCACACAAGCGCCAGACCTGGTTCGGTATCGCCCCTGGATGCGGCGAACGCGCCGGCAAAATCAGCGTAGAATTTGTGGTTCAGACTATTCAACAAATTCATAACTTCTTTGTGCATAATGCAGAGTATAGTCAAATTGACGCAAGTGACAATTCTTTAACCGCATGAGCGTGGTATAATAACCCGTTATGGTTAAAGGTGGAGTGCCTGAAGCAATCAATTTGGCCCAAAGTAGCGAGCGAGAAAATGTCCTAAACCTTTTGCAAACCATCCGCGACTTACCGGCCACTGACAATGACATTATGCCGCTATTGCGCCGTTACCCGAGCGCCGACGGGACGTATGCCAAGTCGCAACTGCTCGATGCTTATCAGCGCCTGGTAGAGGGTGGGGCGCTTGAGCGCGATAAAGGTCTCGAACGGCGGCTGCGCGGTCGCCCCGTGCGAACGATCTCCGGCGTCGCGCCTGTAGCAGTCCTGACCGAGCCGTATCCATGTCCGGGGACATGCATTTTCTGCCCAGATCAGTGCGCAGCGCCGAAAAGCTACCTCGACGGTGAACCCGGCGTCCTGCGCGCGCTGCAAAATGACTATGATCCCTATGCCCAGACTCACGTGCGGATACAGGCGCTAGAGGCTATCGGCCACGCTACAGACAAAGTGGAACTTCTGATCCTGGGTGGGACCTGGTCGGCCTATCCGGCGGAGTACCGGGAATGGTTTCTGCGTCGTTGCTTTGACGCAATGAACGAGCTGGAATCTGCCACCCTTGACGCGGCCCTGGTCCACAATGAGACGGCGACACATCGCAACGTGGGTTTAGTCATAGAGACGCGCCCGGATTGGATCACGCCGGCGGAAGTGTTAGCGTTGCGGCGTCAGGGCGTGACAAAAGTGCAGATTGGCGCGCAAAGTTTTGACGACGCTATCCTGGCGCTGAACCGGCGCGGGCACACGGTCGCTGATGTCCGGCGCGCCGTGCGGTTGTTGCGGCTCGGCGGTTTCAAGATCGTGTTGCACTGGATGCCCAATCTCTACGGGGCGACGCCAGTATCAGATTTAGCCGATTTCGCACGGTTATGGGACGATCCAGGTCTACGGCCTGATGAACTCAAGATCTATCCGACGGCGCTCCTCGAAGGGACAGATCTGTACGCACTGTGGGAGCAAGGACAATACGCGCCTTATTCCGAGGAAACGTTGGTCGAACTTTTGGTGCAATGCAAAGCGCGCGTACAGCCCTATTGCCGCATCAACCGCCTGATGCGCGACATCCCCGCGCACTATATCGTCGCCGGAACAACTAAGAGCAACCTGCGACAGATTGTGCAGACGCAGATGCAGCAACGCGCGCTCACCTGCCAGTGCATTCGCTGCCGCGAGGTGCGGGGAAAGGAAATCGCCGCAGGCAGTGATGTCACCATTGACGATCTCTCCCTGGATGTGCTTTCTTACAGCACCGACGCCACCCAGGAACATTTCCTGCAATATCTCACACCGACAGGGCAACTGGCCGCCTTTCTACGGCTTTCCCTGCCAGCATCCCCACGCGATGAGTTGCCGATCCCCGAAGTCCACGAGGCCGCGATGGTGCGTGAGTTGCACGTCTACGGACCAGCGCAAGCTCTGGGGCAGCGCGGTTCAGCCGCGCAACATCGCGGTTTAGGCACTCGCCTGCTCGATGCTGCCGCCGAGATAGCGCGCAAGGCTGGATTCCGCGAACTGGCTGTCATCGCCGCTGCGGGGACACGACCTTATTATCGCGCACGCGGCTTTACGGCGGGCGCGTTATACACGCTTCGTGTGTTGTAAAAAGATGGCGTATAATGATGGTGTAATGCTTGTTGAGGAGTTTTTACGTGCTTGACGCGCTTATGTTCCTGGCCGGGGCTGTGTTGTTTCTGTTAGCCGTCCTGTTCTTCATCTATTTGTGGTGGGAACGCGGGGCAGCAGCTAAACGTCGCCTTGCGTTAACCGCAGAACAACAAGCCATCAAAGAAAAGAGTGTTGAACTCGAAATATGGCAAAAAGAATTGCAGATATGGCATAATACACTCGAACATGAGCAAAAGCAGCTTGAAGAAGAGCGCGAAGAGTTTCGTATGCTGGTGGCGTCACAGCACCTTACAAACGAGCGTGTGTTGTCGGCGCCGCTCGATATTTTACCAGAAGAAGATAACACTTTACTGAAAGCCGATCATTGGGGCAAGAATCTAAAACGGGCTGCGAAAGTAGGGGTGAAAGTAGGAACAGGTCATTCATAATCCTACAGGTGGGCGGCGCAAAATTTCGTAAAAGCAAGGGGGGGCTTATGAGATAAATCCGGCGGCGCGCCATGCGGCTTTTATTCCCCCGCGCCCGACTTCGTCAGACACTCCATTCCCCTTCGACAAAGCATCACAGCGGTGTTTCGTTATACCAGGCTATGCAGTACGTTTCTCTGCATCTTACCACGCTCTCTTTTTGCCTCTTTTCAACTTCCGACTATATATATTATGTAAATTATGCTATCTGTATGCTCACCTGGCGCTGTCCATGCAGTTGCCGGAGCATATCTCAAAGCGGCATTGTCGCTGTCAATAAGGTTAGGTGACAGTCATTCAAGCAAGACGTCTAACGGAGTCCAACCAAGGGGCTATCCTCAGGAACAAACAAGCGATAGAACGCTTGTGCTAAAACTATACGGCGTAACGAGATAACGAAAAGGGCCAGCACTATAGCTGGCCCTTTCTATTCAATTATTGACGACCCTATTGGGGCTGGTCGTTTTTATTTACCACCCGCCGCGATCGTTGCGATCACGCCGTCCACGATCACTGCTGCCGCGCGAACGATCGCCGCCGCGATCGCCGCCACGACCGCCGAAGCCGCCACGACCGCCGCCACCACCATAGGGACGATCCCCCCCACTCCGCGGAGCGGGCGGGCGAGCCTCGTTCACCTTGAGGGTGCGACCGTCAACCGACTGTCCGTCCAATGCAGCGATCGCCGCGTTTGCCGCAGCATCGGTCGCCATTTCGACGAAGGCAAAGCCGCGTGGCCGTCCGGTGTCGCGGTCGGTGACCACACTAACGGAAACCACCTCGCCGTGAGCAGCGAACAATTCGCGGAGTGTACTTTCCGTTGTGTCGTAACTCATATTGCCGACGTAAATTTTCTTAGCCATCTTACTTCTCCTTCGCAATGACGACGTTGGTGGCTTGCAAGCCTTTCGGCCCTTGTTCAACGGAGAACTCGACGCGCTGACCCTCGTCCAATGTCTTGAACCCATCTGCCTGAATAGCGGAATAGTGAACGAAGACATCGTCGTGGCCTTCCCGCGAGATAAAGCCGTAGCCCTTGGCTCCATTGAACCACTTCACAGTTCCAAATTCCCGATTGCTCACAGTTTCTCTTCCTTTCAAATCAACAAACTAAATTTTTCCGTGCAAGACCCCAATTGTCTTCAAAAAATAGGCCGGGACTTGTAAAAAGTCCAGGCCTATATCTCAGAACTTGGAATCTTACTCGCTTACAGGAAAAATTATAGCAGGCTTGCACAAATTGTCAACTACCCTCATGGGAATAACTTCCTTGAAACCTTTCGTGCTTGTGATAAAATCTATGGTTATGGATAGAACTACCTACTCTGCTTCGAACACAGGAGATGAAAGATGATGCGTAAAGTGCTAATTATTGTGGGAATTGCGGTCATTGCGATAGCGATGACAATCGGCGCTTTTGGGGGCGGCTTTGCGGTGGGACGATTGACGGCCAACGCAAAAGCCCCTGCCGCGCCGTCACCGAGCGTAACCCTGGAGGCCGCCACGCCAGAGGAAACTGTCGCCCCACCCTCTACCAGTGCGCCCCCCACTCCCAGAACACCTGTGGTTCCGGCTTCAGATGATTTTGACTATCAAATCTTACAAGACGTTTTGAAGCTTTTGGACCAGCAATTTTATGGCGAAATTCCCGATGGGAAAACATTGGCGTATGGCGCAATCCGGGGCATGTTGCTGACGTTGGATGATCCTTACACGTCATTCATTGATCCGCAGGTGTCGGCCATCCTTAACGAAGATGCCAGTGGAACCTTTGAGGGCATTGGCGCGATGGTCAATATGCGCGACGACGGGTATCTCGAAATTGCCAGCCTGATCCCTGGTCAGCCAGCGGAGGCTGCTGGCGTGCTGCCTGGCGATATTATCCTGGCGGTAGGCGATCAGTCCATTGTGGGGCTGGGGCTGTATGAAGCGATTAGCTATATCCGAGGGCCGGCGGGGACAGAGGCAGTGCTGAAAATCGCGCGCCCCGACGTTGAAGAACCGATTATCATCACGGTGGTTCGCGCCAAGATCGAAGTGCCGGTCGTTGACTATAAGATGCTGGAAAATGATATCGCTTACGTGCGGTTGACTGAATTCGACGCCAACGCCGCTGATAAGGTCAATGACGCGCTCAAGGAATTGCTGGCGAAAAAACCCAAGGGGCTTATCTTTGACCTGCGCGCCAATCCTGGCGGCTGGTTGGATCAAGCTATCAAAGTCTCCGACATTTTTCTAGGGAAAGGTTTGGTAGCGATTGAGCGTGATAGCAGCGGCGGCGAACAGCGTTTCTACTCCTACAATGGCGACCTCGGCGAGGACATTCCGATGGTCGTCCTGGTCAATGCGGGAAGCGCCAGCGCCTCCGAGATTGTCGCGGGCGCGCTCCAGGATCGTGAACGGGCCGTGTTGATCGGAACGAAGACGCTCGGCAAAGGTTCTGTACAACGTCCCAATGATCTGCAGGACGGCTCACAGCTCCGCGTAACCATTGCGCGTTGGTTTACGCCCAAGGACAAGAGCATCCACGGGGATGGCCTTGAACCGGATATTGAGGTTGAGTATCCGCGCGACACCCCCGTTGGGGAGGACCCGCAGCTCGACCGCGCGGTGGAGTATCTCCGCTCAGGAAACTAATGTGAACGACATTAAGGTTGTCGCCACCAACAGAAAGGCGCACCACGAATACTTCGTTGAAGATCGCTATGAGGCTGGAATCGTGTTGACCGGTACGGAAATCAAATCTGTACGTGCCGGTCAGGTAAGTCTCGCCGAGGGCTACGTCCAGATTCGCAACGGCGAATTGTGGCTGTACGAAGTTCACATCGCGCATTATGAGCAAGCGGGGAAACCTACCCTCGACCCTAAACGGCCGCGCAAACTTCTTATGCACTACAAAGAGATTGTGCGCCTTGAAAGCAGCACGCGGGAGCGCGGCTATACACTTGTCCCCCTACGAATGTATCTCAAGGGCAAACTGGCGAAAGTGGAGATCGGGTTGGTCAAAGGCAAGCGTCAATATGACAAACGCGAAGTGATTGCCAAACGCGACGCTGATCGCCGTATCCGCCGCGAATGGAAGGAGTTCGAGCGGGACTGAAACCAGAAGGTTTGGAGGCTATAACGCGGCGATGCAATTTGACACCGGGCACACCTGCGTTATAATACACACCGTTATTCAAAAACAAGGAGCATGTGGAGCGGATGTCGGAAGAATTGACACAACCAACCTCGATAAATGATCTTCAACCCAAAATGTGTTTACAGGGTGCAATTACGCGCACCGAACTCTACGGAGCCTTCGTTGACCTGGGGCTTGAACGAGAGGGGTTGATTCATATATCCCGTCTGTCTGATCAGCGGGTCAAGAAAGTCAGCGACCAGGTCAAAGTCGGCGACAAAGTTAAAGTATGGGTACAGAGTGTTGATCCTGAGAAGGGCAGGATTGCCCTGACGATGGTCGAGCCGGCAGCTCTGGATTGGGACGAGTTAGCCGAGGGTCAGATTCGTACCGGTAAAATCGTGCGCATTGAACGTTACGGCGTTTTCGTGGACCTGGGGTGCGAGCGTCCCGGCCTCTTGCACGCCCGCGAGATGGGGGAATACGTTCGTAACCCTGCGGAATTTGTCAAACTCGGGGAGACAGTTGAGGTGAAAATACTCAAACTGGATCGCCGGAAGCGCCTCATTGACCTAACTATGCAGCTTGACAACACCGACATGGATGCCGACGAAGAAAACGAAGAACCCACATTGTCTGCGATGGAAATTGCTTTCCAGCAGGCGCGGGCAATGTCTGACGAACGCAAATCCCGCAGCCGTAAAAATAAACAGCGCGAAAAAGGCCGCCGCGACGATATGGACGACATCTATCGCCGCACATTGCAGCAGCGCGATTAGCGCGGGACCATGTTACGACCGACTGAATGGGGCGGGAAACCGTCCCATTTTTTGTTTTGTGCTGCCTGTCACTTTACTGTAATCGTTCGATCCAAAATCACATTATCGGCGCGGGCGCCGGACTCGGCCCAGTGCACCGGCAAACGTTGAGCATCGCGCAATAAATAGATACCCACCGAAATTGCATATTCACCTGCCGGCAAATCCGAGGGTAACACAAGCCGATGCTGATCTTTGATATAGCGATCTGTAGGCCACAGATTCGTCGGAAAACCAGCAGGATTGAGATGATCTGACTGCGCCCAAATCCGTCCTTCTGGATAAACTATATGTACAAACGACTGATATGTTTCAGTGATGGGGCGCTCAGCATTCAAGTAGATACTGACAATCACCGTATCGCCAGCTTTAGGACACTCGTCCGACACATCAAATCCCAGGAGCGCAATCGCACCGCCAAAATCGGCCTTTTGCTGGTGCTGCGCGGTCCGTGCTGCGCCCGGAGGTGAAGTGTAATGCAACCATCCGGTCGGGTCAAAGATGAAACCTTTCAAGAGCACCCCAGCCCCCAAACAGATACCCATCCACAATAGTGCAGTCTGATCCAGAGAAAAGGGCGGTAATGGCTCCGCCAGTACCCGTGGGAAGCGCCATAACGCGATAAGGAAAATCGTTAATCCTATCCCGGCTGTAATCCACCCTAACGTGCGTGGCGGGGTATCCTCAAAACGCAACTCGACTTCGTGGTCGCCCGCCGGAATCCAAACGGTAACGAAGCCCTCAGGATCGGCTATTTTGATGGGAACTTTTTGACCATCTACGTAAGCTGTCCAACCTGGAAAATAAAAAAGATACAGTCGCAGCAGGAATTTGTTGGCGGCATAAGTGATAAAGGCATTGCGGTTGGCTGCAGCAGCAATAACGCTGACGGTAACATCAGAGGACAGCGTATAGCGGTTAACGCGATCAATAGGCGGATTGCGGTATGAATCCAGCAAGGATTTTTGCGGTCCGGGGATCATCGTGACGGTCGTTGGCACAAAATCGTTTGTTGAGGTCGTTCCACGCCAGCGTCCTTGAAGTTCATGATCAAGCAAGGCAATAGGGGTAACGGGAGCAAAGTCGGTATTCCACGGTATTGGATAGAGGCTCGGCAACGTAAAGAGAAAGAGCAAGCCGAAAAAGCCGGACAGTAAAGCTCCATAAAATTTCGCAGGCAGTGCAATGTTGCCTAACGATGCGACGAGTGGGATGAGAAGCGCCGCCAGGGGACCGAGAAAGCGCCAGGGGAATTGGTAGAACTGCATTCCCGGGATCAGCTCCCAGAGGAAACGACTGCTCTCGGTAATCAACCAGAAACAGAAAAGACTGCTCATCGCATAAAATGCAAGCTCTCGAAGCTGCTCCCGTCGCCATAAGGCAACAGCTAACCCTACACTGGCATAGCATAGCAGCAGCGGCCCCACTGTCATTGGGGGTGTAATCGTCGCTGCGCGCCAATCAAATGGGCGCACAAACGACAGCAATTCTTTGAGAAGTACAAAGTGATTGCGGAAATCGTAATGTCCGTCGCCGGCAACATTGAGTTGAATATACTGCCGTTCCAGTACGAAAGGCAGCCAAAAAAAAGCTGTTACGGCGACGCTCAGGATACCAGCGAGCAACGCCCAACCAAAGCGTCCATAGCGTTTGACGATGAGCCATTGCCACACCGATAACGCGATCAAGAGCAGCATTGTCGTCAAGCCAGTAAGGTTATGGCTCAAAATAACAGCGGATGCAGAGAGGACGGCGAGCGCAAATATGCCTTTTCCGCCGTCACTCCATAGACGTTCCCAGCTCCACAGTACCCACGGGACCAGCGCCAGGGCGAAAACCTCAGCCAGGTCGCCCCGCACATGGGGATTGATGAGCATAATGTAAGGAGAAAAAGCAAAAGTGGCTGCGCCAAGCAGCCCCCCACCCCTGTGACCGAACTCGCGCCCTAAAAGGTATGCGCCCACAGCGCCGATAAGCGCGGAGCCTATGAAAATCGCCTTCGCGCCAGCGACAGCCCGATCAGGACGAAACAATGTCAGCCAATTGCCAAGATGATAGGTCAGGGGCGCATAGTAGTTGAAAATCGGATACCCATAGCCATGATAGAAGTTCGCAGCCCAGCGCGGATAAAGATCGCCGGCTTTCAGGCTGTACCCCACTTCTGCAATGCGGAAGATGTGAAGTTCAGCGTCGGTGGCGGTTGGCAGACTCGCGTGGGCGAAGAACGGCCACGCAGCCACAGCGCCGATAAGTATAGCAAGGAGGATGCCGCTATCTGCCCCGCGCCAGCGCGCAGAGAGATTTCGCATAGTCATCCTTTTCTTCAATGCAAACAAAAAATTCGGCACGCCCTCTCCTTGTTTATGACTACGCGAAATCTCAAGAAATGGCGTTGAACCGAAATCCGTGACCGCGAACCGTCGTAATGTAAGTGCGATCAGGGTCAAGTTCCGCAAGGCGCTCGCGCAACCGGTACACGAGAGCATCAACGGCCTGATCTGTGACGCCCCCCACTGCATCCGGCCACACACAATGGATAACATCCTCGCGGGTGACGACCGCTCCCTCTGACTTAGCCAACATTTCCAAAAGCGCAAATTGTGCAGGCGAAAGCGGCGGATCCAACTCCTTCCGGCCTAGCCGCACACGCCGCGCTGATTGATCTACAACCAACTGTCCGGGGAGGAAGATCTCTTCCAATGGCAGAGTTGCTTCACCAGCTACGAACCCAATTTGCAGTGTCGTCGCCAGAGAGATTTCGTCGCCGTCTTGAAGGCGATAAGGTTGCCCACGAACCTGCTCTCCATTGACAAATGTGCCGTTCTTGCTGCCCAAATCGCGCAACAGATACCCATCCATATCACGCTCAATCCGAACATGATACCGCGAGATTTGTCGCTCAGCCAACACGATATCGCAATCCGCGGCGCGTCCAAGCGTGACAGACTCATGCAACAGCGGCCAGCGCGTACCGGCCAACGCCCCCTTATAAATGACTAAAAGTGGATGATTCTGAATTTGTTCATTCATACACCTTTCTCCACAAGCAAGTAACGATTCAACTTGACAATCAGTGTACCAGGGATTATTATCACCACAAATGGTGAAATTGCTAGAACCGCAAACGATGCTCAAAGATCGCTACCGCATTGCCGGACCTATCGGGCAAGGCGGTATGGGTGCAGTTTACCGCGCTGAAGACACCCTGCTTCCAGGGCGTATCTGCGCCGTCAAAGAGATTGCCCCCGATCCCGATATTGAACCAGATATGCTGACACAGCTCCAAGAACAATTCCGACAGGAGGCTTCAGTACTCGCCCGTCTTGACCATCCCAATCTGCCCAAAGTGTCCGATTACTTCACGCACAAAGGGCGCGAATACCTGGTAATGGACTTTGTGCCGGGTCATGACCTGCGGGAAATTATCGAAGAAGCCCAGAAAGAGAATCGCTTCCTTGAAGAGAGCCAGGTTCTTGATTGGGCAGATCAATTGTGCAGCGCGCTTTCGTATCTGCACAAGCAAACTCCGCCTATTTTACACCGCGATATTAAACCGTCCAACATCAAGGTGACACCTACAGGACTGATCAAACTGGTTGATTTTGGGCTTGTCAAGCTGCTGACCACCGATGAGGCGCGTACTGTGACGGTTGTACAGGGACAGGGTACTGCCGCCTATACGCCGCTTGAGCAATATGGCGGCGATGATACCCACACCGACATTCGCAGCGATGTCTATGCCCTCGGCGCGACGCTTTATCACTTGCTTACAGGACGCTCACCTATGACTGCGCGCGAGCGGTTCTTGCGACCAGAAGCCTTAGTCTTACCCCGAACGATCAATCCAGCGATCTCTTCTGGCACTGAGTACGCCATCCTATCAGCGTTGGCCCTGCACCCCGACAAGCGCCCCGCTGATGTCGCTACGCTGCAAACGATGCTGCGTGATTCTAACGGGCCAACTATAACGCCGCTGTTACTCACCACCCAAGAGTGGCGCAGGGCGTTGCGCACGAACTTCCCCTTACTGGTCACTGCAAGCCTGTTGCTCATCCTCGCGCTTATCTTGACGCCCTGAGCGTTAGTCCAGATCGTCCCCAACGCGCCGCCGGCTGCGCAGGACGAGGACAACCATCACCGGTACAAGCACAAGGCCGCCGATCAACACCGTCGTCGCCGCGGCTACGTATTCATGTCCCACGATGCTGTATAACCAGCCCGATAGCCAGAAACGCCCAATGGCGATAATCAGTACGTAACCGGCCAAACCGCCAATCAAGCCGATTAACGCAGCACGCACAGCGAGGACAACCCCAAGCTTCCGCTGTCTGGCCCAAAAGAAACCCATCACACATATAAAAAATGCGCCGCCCAATCCCCATCGCAACAAGGCAGTCCCTTGCAGCGCCGGTAAAAACAGCGGATCCGGGAGTTGGCGCGGCGGCAGCGGCGGTTCTGGCGTAGGCGTCGGTGTGGGCGTGGAGGTCGGCGTAGGGGTCGGCGTGGGTGTGGGCGTAGGCGTCGGCGCTATTGACGTAATCTCGATAGGACCCTCGGCGCGTATAGTCAATTGTAACCGCACGGAAGACAGCGCCGGTTCTGATTGCACGGTGATGTCGAGTTGCCCCTCACGATCCAGTGTGATGGAGGTCGTCGCTACACCAGCGCGCGCTTCAGCCACAACGACGCGCTCAATATCCTCTTGCGGGTACGAAAGTACAAATTGCACCGGCGTCCCATCAGGTACCGGCCGTCCGTTGGAATCAACAATCACGCCGGTGCGCAGGTTAATCACACCGCCCTTGAGGATTTCCGAGCGTCCCGTTTCAGTGAGGACTTCTCCGGTCGGGCCAACAATATCCAGCGAGATCAACTGGTTGGAAGTGGGCATGGTCTGCCGAGCGACAGAGTAGTTAAGCGCAGAAATATCCACCGGCGAAGCGCCGGAGGCCACCAGGTCGCCGAATAGAGCGCGCGCACTCGCATCTACAAAAGCCGACCCCGGAGAATAGAGTGCATAGAAAAAGTCGAGTTTGCTGATCTCCGTGCTATCCAATTCATAGGGCGGCCCAAACGCAAACACAACGATGTTACCCGTCACAACATTGGCATGTTTGGATAGGAAAGTCTTCAGTGCATAGCTGCTAGGGTCTTTGGCTTGCAGACCGGTCGTCGCAAAAACGACCCAACGGGCTTCTTTAACTGCGTTCAAAATAATCGTCGAGAGAGCGGTGGGGCCTTCAGGTAAAGTCAGCGCTTGATCAGCAGCGAGCGCATCGTACAATTGCCGGAACGTGAAGAATTGCACGGCAGCGGAATGGATCGTGTCAGTCCCGTCAGGGCCATAAAGCCGTAGTATGGCCTCCCGCAAGGCATCAACCGGCAACACCGCAAAAGGCAGATAATCAACGTAAGGTTGCGCATAGCGCTCCTGCGTGAAAATCACCATCGAATCGCCTTCGCGGAACGACGGCGCGGCAACATCGCCGGACAAAGGTGTGATGCGCGTCAGGGCGTTGATTGCCACTTCATCATCCACGGTGCGTTCCACACCAAAAACAGCATTGAGTGGCGCGAGATCAACGCGCACCGTATCCCAGGAGAAATTTCCCTGATAAGCACGCAGCTTCATGCTCAATAACCGATAGACAGCACTGTCCACAATCGTCCGAAACGTTGCCTCAGCTTTGTAACGTGCGGCAAGAAAATTCAAGGTATCACGCACATTCTCGAAATGCGCGCTCCAGTTCTCATGGTCCGCGGCAAAGCGGTTAAGCATAAGCAAATCGTTCCCAGCAACCAACGCATCCTGCGCCACACGACGCGCGTTGAACGAAAGCCCGCGTGGATCGTAGGAATAGTGAATGGACTTTAGTCCCAGATCATCAGAGACCAACACCCCCCCACTCTGTCGCCAGGGCGCGAACTCCGTCAAATTCATCACCGATTGTAGTGCCTGGGCATCCAGGCTGATGGGTCGCGTCGCCTGGCGGATATTGCCTTGGAAACCACGATAGCGAATATGCGTGACAAGAAAACCATCTGCCACGCTGCCAACCCCTGTTACGCCGCGCGCAACCGCAAAGAAAGGGGCCAACTCGATCTGCCGAAGCTGCTCCAGTGGCTTTTGCACCGTGGGAACTTCATCCTCAAGGGTGCGGTCAGCGCCGCCCAGACCCGGTAGATGGCGCGGCACAACCAACAAGCGGCCTGCACTCCCGTTATGCAATCCCGTTACATAAGCGCGGCCCAATTCACCTACCCAGAAAGGGTCGCCACCCAGGGCGCTTATGCCCAAATCGGAAGCATCGCCAGGACGCGGCGTATACAACACGTCCAGGTTGGGACCGAGGTACAGGTTCACACCAAGCGCGGCCAGCTCTTCCCCTAAAACACCGCCGGTCATCTCCACCAGCGACGAATTCCACGTTGCGCCGAGCGCCATCGGCGAAGGCAGCGAAGTTGTATCGGAGATATACGTCGTGACAGGGATGCCGTCAAGGCTGGCGCTCACGGCCACAAAAAGTGGGATATACGGCGGCGGGTTGATAACTTCTGGCTCACCCGGCAGCGCCAATGGAGCGGCTTGCGAGACATCCCATGCCACCTGTTGTAGGCGAGTGGTGATCGAAATAACTTCAGCCGGAGCGATACGCGACGCCCCAAAATTTCCGTTCTGGGGACGGAGGAGCACGCCACCAATGCCATACTGGCGGATCAACGCAACAATTTCGGCATTATCCGTGACATCGGTGCCGGGAAACGACACAAGCGCCAACTGTCCGACCTTCGCCTCGGCGGACATTTGCGCCATCAATTCTAACACGGGGTCAGGTGTTGTTTCTTGCGCCTGCACCGATGAGACAAACGATAGCACAAGAAGCAAGATCATGACCCCGCGACATAGCAGACGGGTGCGCATTTCTCTCTCCTCCAATGCTATTGTAACGCAGACGGGCAGTTAGGCAAACCGCGCGGACCTTGCTCCCTGCCCCCGGGGACGGGGGCAGGGAGCAAGAACGGTAAAGCCCTGGCCAACAGTGTAACGGACTTGACTACCGCCCAAGCCCTGGTACACTTTCCGGTTGCCAGGAGGCAGTTGACTATGAAAATCACACACCTTGCGCTTGTTGTGTTACTCGTCACACTCACACTCAGCGCTTGCGGACAAAAACCGCTGTTGGAGAACGTATCGGTCGCGCCGGACACCATCACGCCAAACGCAGATGGACAAACGGACCTGACGAAAATCACCTTCTTGCTAAACAGGAATGCCATTGTCAGTATCACGTTATTCGACGCAGGGGGACAGGCTTACATTTTCCGCGCAGCGAAGCCACTGAGCCTGAACGAAGACCCGTATACCGTCTATTTTGGGGGGATCGTGGACGGTTTTGTGACGCCGGGGGCAGAGGAGCACGACTTCACAATCACGAAAAGGATGCTACCGGATGGCGTATACACCTGGGAAATCCGGGCTGAGGCAGAAGATGGCGAAGTAGCGACCGCAACAGGAACCCTCACCATTCAAGATGCCGACACGCAGCCGCCGGGGATTCGGGGGTTCAGCGTCGCGCCGAAAATTTTCTCGCCGAATCAGGACGGGATTGACGACCGTGTGCGCATCAATTTGACGCTGGATAAAGATGTTGAGGATTTGCGCGTCTACCTGCAAGGTCAAGACGGCGTCATGCACGCCATCCCTGAGGATGAAAAAGTCACCAAGCCCAACGCCAAAGGCTGGCATACTTACGACTACGACGGCGGCATTGACGCCGGCAGCGAACCGCCGCCCGACGGCCTCTACACCGTATTCGCCGAGGCGCGCGATGCGATGGGGCAGCGCGTCATCGTCAGTGATACGCTCGAAATCGTCAACGCGGGATTGCCCAAAGCGTACATCGTCAACGCCACCGTTGAATACAATGTGACGACAATGGTCCTGTCCGATACGCTCTGCTTTACGCTCACCGTGGAAAACGACAGCGCCACCTACATCCGCACGACCGGCCCGTGGCCCGGCACCACCTATCGCAGCGATCAAAACTTCAACACGTTAGGTTGGTCGGAAGAGTCCGGCGCTTTCCGCATTGGCATGGACTTCGACACCAGCCTGCGCAACTACCCCTTCCGCTGGGGTATCGGGCAGCCAGATGTAGATCTTGTACAGATTGGCAATCACTGGTATCTCCCCCCCCATGCACGCTCACAAGTATCGGCGTGCGTGCAAGTCGTCGAGATGCCGGTGCGCAATCCACTCTACTATTGGATGGGATTGATCCACGAGGATGTTGAAATCGCCGCCGTCAACAACCGCGTTGATCCAAACTTTGTGACCATCTGGGAACCCTAGAGTAACACCATGGTACGCCCTACCCCAACATTAGCCGTCATCATCGTTTCCTGGAACGTTAAAAATCTGCTGTACGATTGCCTTTTATCACTACGCGAAGAGTTGAAGCGAGTAAGTTTTCCCACCGCTGTGTGGGTCGTGGATAATGCCTCAACGGATGGCTCAGCGGAGATGGTAGGCGAATGTCATCCGTGGGTGCATCTGACGGCCAGCCGCGATAATCTGGGCTTTGTGCGCGGCAATAACCTGATTCTTGAACGTTTGCAACAGCAAGGACAACCCGATTTCGTATGGCTGCTCAATCCCGACACAAAAGTTCGCTCCGGCACGCTCTTGACATTGCTGCGATTTTTCGACGAACACCCCCGCGCTGGCCTTATCGGCCCGCAGTTGCTCAATCCGGATGGTTCGGCGCAGACCAGCGCCTTCCGCTTTCCAGACCTGCTACAGCCGCTCTTCGATTTGGGATGGCTGCCGCAGCGTTTCTACTACTCACGCCTGAACGGGCGCTATCCGGAAAGCGTTGCCAACGAACAACCATTCCGCATTGACCACCCACTCGGCGCGGCGATGATGGCGCGCGGGGCGGCAATCCAGCGAGTGGGCGTTTTAGACCCGCAGTTCTTTATGTATTGCGAAGAAATAGACTGGGCATGGCGAATGCACAAGGCCGGTTGGGAAGCATGGTTGGTTCCCGCCGCGCGGGTCGTTCACTACGGCGGAGCCAGTACGACCCAGGCACGCCCGGCGACAACGGCTTATCTCTGGGAAAGCCGCGCGAAACTCTACCGCAAACACCGCGATCCACTCACCCGCGCGCTGGTCGGCGCTATCGTGCGCCGCGCCTTCACACAGAAGGCAAGCAACGCCCCAACCGACGAGTGGCGCGCCGCTTACACAAAAATCGTCCAAGCATGGGGAGGGCCAACCAAAGCATGGCGCTCAAAGGCGTAATTTTGACCCTCAACGAAGAACGCCACATCGCCGCCTGCATTGACAGCCTGCGCTGGACGGACGGCATCGTCGTCGTAGATAGCTTCAGCAGCGATAAGACCGTCGAACTGGCGCAGCAAGGCGGTGCGGAAGTGATCCAGCACCGCTTCGAGAACTACTCGCAGCAGCGCAACGTCGCGTTAGAGGCGGTGGAGACCGAGTGGATTTTCTTTGTGGACGCCGATGAACGCACGACGCCAGCGCTCGGCGCAGAGATTCGCAGCGTCATCGCGCAGCAGGACAAGGTTGGATGGTGGGTACCGCGCCACAACTACATCTTCGGCCACCTTATGCGCGGCGCCGGCTGGTGGCCCGATCACCAATTACGCCTGTTGCGCCGCGACTGCGCGCACTACGATCCCCACCGCGCCGTCCACGAGGAAGCGATCCTGGATGGCGAAGCCGGATACCTGACGCAAACGCTCATCCACTACAACTACGAGACGTTGCAACAGTTCATCGCCAAACAACGCAAATATACCGATTTCGACGCGGGCATCCTGCTGCAAAAGGGTGTGCGGCCCAAATTTTACACGCCGTATACGCAAATTCCACGCCATTTCTGGTGGCGCTTCATCACCCTCGGCGGCTGGCGCGACGGGCTACACGGCGTCATGCTCTCCGGACTGATGAGTTATTACGAGATGCGCAAGTATGAGCGTGTTCGGAAGGCGCAGCGCGTTAGCCGATAGCCTTCAGCTATCAGCAAAACAAGACTATTGTGAAAACACAAGCCCAAAATAACCACACGGGACTCAAATATCACGTTTCACGTTTTACGTCTTACGTTTCATGTTTTACGTTTTACGTTTTACGTTGCACGCTTTGCGCCCTGTGCCTGCTCACCATCACCCCGCGTCATGCCCTCGCCGCCGGCATCCCCGACCGGCGCTTTGGCATCATCGAGAGCTATGCCGCGCCGCAAGCCGCCAATGCGCTCGGCGCCGGTTGGACGCGCGTCACCTTCGAGTGGAACCACATTCAGCCCAACAACGCCGGCGAGTGGATCGAGTATCCGGTCGCCGATGCAACGCTCGACGCGGAACGCGCCGCCGGACGGGAGATCGTCGGGCTGATCGTCGCCACGCCGGGCTGGGCGGTGGATAGCGCCAAGGGCGTCGGCGTGCCGGCGGGATTAACCATGCCCAACGACCATCCCGACAACACCTGGGCGGCTTTCCTGCGCAAGTTGATGACGCGCCACGTTGGACGCATCCGCCACTGGATCATTTGGAACGAACCCGACATCTGGGGCACGGGCTTTCAATCGTGGGGCGGCTCAGATGCGGATTTCGTCCAGTTGATGAAGGTCACGTATGACGTGGCGCATCAAATTGACCCGAATATGGTCATCCACCTGCCCGCCGTTACCCATTGGTGGGATGCCAACTACGGGCGTGAGCTGTTCTTGCGTCGTTACCTGCAAATTCTTACCGCCGACCCGACGGCGCGTGAACACAATTATTACTTCGACGCCATCACGCTGCACATCTATTTCAACCCGGATACCGTGTACGATCTCAGCCGCTTGTACCTCAATCTGATGGGCGAATTCGGCATCTACAAGCCGTTGTGGATCGTCGAGACGAATGCCGCGCCGTCTGACGATCCGGTTTGGCCGGTGCCGAATCCGCAATTCAATATCACGCAGGAAGATCAGGCTGCGTACATCATCCAGGGGATGGCGATGGGGCTGGCGGCCGGAGCGCAGCGCATCGCCGTCTACAAGCTGATGGACTTGGCGACCGACACCGCCAACCCGGAGCCGTTCGGCCTGGTGCGGCAAGATGGCAGCCGCCGCCCGGCGTTTACCGCGTACCAGGTCGCCACGCGCTACCTGGCGGGATTCAAAACGGCGACGCTCGACCGGCGCGACGATGCCGCCGTCATCACCGTGGAGCGCGACGGCGGATGGACGACTGTGGTGTGGGCGCGCGGCCCCGCCGATGTAGGCGTGCAGGTTCCTGCGCACGCAGGATCAGCGCAACTGGTGGATTGGCGCGGCAATCGGCGCAGTCTGACGGCGCGCGGCGGCGTGTATACCGTGACCGCGCCCGGCAGCCCGTGCCATCACGCGGGCAATCCGTGTCTCATCGGCGGGAGTCCGTATCTCATCGTCGAAGGCAGCGTCGCTGCCGGAGCGCCCGCGCTCAGCCAGCCCACGCAAGGGCAGGCGGCGACAGCCACACCGCAACCCACCGCTGCCGGCGATGTGGCCTGGGTCAATCCGACGCCAATGCCTGTCAGCACGATGACCCTTCCGCCGCCAGCCACCGCAACCTCCACACCGACGCCGACGCCCACCCTGACGCCAACTGCAACAGAGACGCCAACACGCACGCCGACGCCGACTGCGACAGCTACACAGCGTCCCACGACCACACCTACCGCCACATCCACCATCACGCCTACCGCAACGCCGCACCCCACCGCAACCATCGCGCCCAGCGCGACGCCGCTTCCCACATCCACAGCGACCGCCGCGCCACAGCTCGCTATGGGCGGCGCAGTGCTCGTGGGCGCGGTCGGCGTGATATGGCTCGTCATCAGGAAAAGCAGGCGGTAAGATGCCTTCTAAACGTCGCACGCTGCGCTTGTTGATCGCCAGCCTTGCACTGCTAACGGTTGCTGTCGTGCTGTTGATCCTCTCAACGCCTCCTGCGCCGACCAGTCCAGGGCAATCTGTTGTGGCGCGTCCCTCGCCGCCGTGGAATCTCTTCCCGACCCGCGCGGTCGCCTCGCCGACCGCTACTATCACGCCGATACCCACCGCAACGCCGCTGACCGACAAGCATCTGCGGGTTATGCAGGTCGCGCTGCTCTATGATGCGCCGGAGGTAGCAGAAGCCGCCTGGGAAGCAGCAAAGCGCGTCACGCCGGAGGATAGCGCGCTGCGCGGCCATGTCTTGCGGGAGGGCGCGCGTCTAGCACTCTTGTACGGCGACCTCGATACTGCCGAAGCGCGCGCGTGGGATGCCGTCCGCGCCGCCGCCAAAGACGCGGACACGTGGGCGCTTCTCGGTGTGATCCTGGCGCGGCAAGGCGAATCCGAAGTCGCTGCGTCGGCGCTGAGCATTGCCGAGAGCCTCAATCCAGGGTTAGCGCCCGACATTTTTAGCGATCGCTGGCGGACCGCGCGGCAAAGTCAGAATAGCGACTTGATGATGGCGCTCGCGCAAACGTATAGCAGCCGCGATCCGGAGAATCCGCTCGGCTTCTACTACCGGGCCGCGGCGTTGCTGGCTTCCGGGGAAGTGGAAGCCGCATTTCGCCATTTGCGCCTCTTGTTGCAGGCCGAACCGGATAGCGCTGCGGTGCTGTGGTATGCGCTTGGTGAAACCTACCTGGCGCAGCACGCCTACAAAGAAGCCCTGACCGTTTTCGATGTAGCGGAAGCGCGCTTCGCAGCCGGCGATCAAAGCCTGTATCTTGCCAGCGACGATCCGCTGCGCGACATCAACCTCAAGCGCGGACTGGCGCTCGTCGGTTTGTACGATCCAGAGCGCTGCACCCAGGCTGAAGCGCTGCTACGGCGTTGGAACGCGCCCGATGACGCGATTAACAGCGCGCGGCTCTGCCAGACCCCTACCCCGACCCTCACCCCCTGGATACCGGTGCAAATCGGGACGGCGACGCCGCAATTTTAACGCAGAGACGCGCCCCCGAGACGGGGGCGCGGAGCAGTAGGGAAGCAAAAACGAAGCAGAGCAAAAACAGATGCGGAGCAAAGTCTAAATCACAAACGCCCCGCCCTTGTACAGCAGCTCCCCATCGGCCCAAATCTCCCCGCCGTCGCGCATATCGCAGATCAAGTCCCAGTGAATGGCGGATTGGTTGTGGCTGCCGGTATCGGGATAACCCGCCCCTAGCGCCATGTGGAAGCTGCCGCCGATTTTCTCATCGAAAAGGATGTTCTTGGTGAACTTCTGGATGCCGAAGTTCGTCCCGATCGCAAACTCGCCCAGGTAGCGTGAGCCTGCGTCGGAGTCGAGCATTTGCAGCAGGTATGCCTCGTTCTTCTTCGCCGTCGCCTTGACGACTTTGCCCGCCTCGAAGGTCAGTTCCACGCCCTCGACCTCGCGCCCGCCATAGATCGCCGGATAGGTGAAGCGCACCCACCCATTGGCGCTGTCCTCCACCGGCCCGGTGAACACCTCACCGCTTGGCATATTGTGATGCCCATCGGAGTTGACGAAGACGCGATCCTTGACGGACAACGTCAAATTGGCGTTGGGGCCGATGACCTTGACCTGGTCGCGCCCTTCGAACCACTGCACGACGCGCTCCTGCTCGTCGTGGACCCGCCGCCATTCGGCGACCGGGTCTTCGCGGTCACAGAAGCACGCGCCATAGACAAAGTCTTCGTAGTCGCGGGTGCTCATGTCCGCTTCCTGGGCAGAGGCCGGCGTAGGAAAGAGCGTACCGTTCCACTTCAGTTCGCCGGTCGCGCCGCGTTCCATGTAACGCTGCATCAACGGGCGCAACGCTTGACTGCGCAAACGCTGCCGGGCAGGGTCCACGCCGCTCAACTCGCGGGTGTTCTCCAGCGCGCGGATGTTAATCAACGCTTCAAATTCTTCGCGCATCAGCTTGTGGACAGGGTCAATAAAGGCCAATTGCGCATCATTCGCCGTGCGATAGAAGATTTCTTCCAATCCCGGCAGGCTTAAGTAAACGAGCGGGTTTCCGCCTCGTTCCAAAACGCAGGCGTACACCTCGCGCACCAAATCCGCCGCCGCCGGAGAGGAGATGATCCCCACACGCTCCCCCGGCTGCACATTCACCGAATACTCCACCAACAACCGCGCCATACGCGCTAAACGAATGTCCATAGTCGGCTCCTGAAGATAGAATTTCACAAACCGCGATAAGCTTCCCCACGCGGCGCAATCCTAATCACCAAAACCACTAGCCGGTCATCCTCAATCGCGTAAACCACACGCCAGTCCCCTATACGAACACGATACAGGTTCAAGTGCCCGACCAACTTTTTCGCGCCTACCGGGCATGGATTTTCCGCCAACTCAGCCAACAGCCGATCCAGCCGCTGAAGCAAACCGCGCGGCAAACGTCGCAAAATCCGCTCCGGTTGCCGCGCAAGAATCACTTCCCAACGCCGCGGATCATTCATTCAACAAACCTTCAGCGACTAAAGATTCACGCACAACCGACCAGGGTTTGCCATCGGTCGGATTACGTTTGTAGGTCTGATAGGCATCCACAGCATCCAGAGCATCGCGCAAATCCTCTAGCTCCTCAATCACCTGATTCCAATAGACAGGGTCAACCAAGACGCCGGCCGCGCGGTCTTCTTGTGTAAGCACCAATGGACCTTCGCCTAACGAAGCCAAAATTTCGGACTGGCGTTGCGCCAACTCTGACAATGGGACAAGTTTTGGTATCACACCCATAGTATCCTCCACAGCCGCTATGCCCTAATGATATGGCATAAAGCCTTATCGTCAAGAAAAGCCCCGAAGGGTTTGTTAGACCCTTCGGGGCGTTGTTGCTTATGCAGTCGCCGTTGCAAACTCGCCGACGCCGTACACCTGCTCCCGCTCGCGGCGGAACTGGCGGGTGTAGAGGTCGTAGTAGTGGCCGCGCGCGCGGATCAGTTCGCTGTGCGTGCCCACTTCGACGATACGCCCGGCCTTGAGCACGAGGATGCGGTCGGCGCGCTTGATCGTCGAGAGCCGGTGCGCGATGACGAAGCTCGTGCGCCCTGCCATGAGCGCCTCCATCCCCCGCTGGACGCTCACTTCGGTTAGCGTGTCCACTGAACTGGTCGCCTCGTCGAGGATGAGGATCGCCGGATCGGCAAGCACGGCCCGCGCGATGCTCACGAGCTGCTTCTGCCCCACGGAGAGTAAGTTGCCGCCCTCGCCCACGTCCTCGTCGTAGCCTTTCTCCATGCCCATGATGAAGTCGTGCGCGTGCGCAATCTTCGCCGCCTGCTCCACTTCTTCGTCAGTGGCGTCCAACCGGCCATAGCGGATGTTGTCGCGGATGGCGCCGGAGAACAGGTGCGGCGTCTGTAGCACCACGCCGATGCGCGATTGGATCGCGTGCTGCGTCAACGTGGTGTAGTCATGCCCGTCAATGCGGACGACGCCTTCCGTCGGCTCGTAGAAGCGGCACAGCAGGTTGACGATGGTCGTCTTGCCGCTGCCGGTCGGGCCGACGATGGCGATGTGCTCGCCCGGGTCCACGTGCAGGTTGAAGTCCGCCAGCACGTCCTTACCCTCTTCGTAGCGGAAGGTCACATCCTCGAACGCCACCTCGCCGCGCACGAAGCCGGGATCGAATGCGTCCTCGCGGTCCACCACGTCGGGCTTGGCGTCAATCAGCGAGAACACCCGTTCCGCCGACGCAACCGACCGCTGCATTTCCGCGTAGACGCGCGCCAGATCCTGGATCGGCCACAGGATAAACGTCAGGTACGACAGGAACGCCTGGATGCCGCCCACGGTGATACCCGTCCGCGCCACATCCGCCGCCTGCGCTTGCAGACCGCCATACCACACCACCGCCCCGATCCCGAACGCGCCGACGATCTGCACGGCCGGCAGGAACAGCGCCGAGAGCCACGCAGCGCGGTAGGCGGCGTGATACATCGAACGCGAAGTCTCGGCGAACTCTTCCAGGTTCTTCTGCTCGCGCACCAGCGCCTTGACCACTCGCACACCGGCGATGCTTTCGTTGTACGCGCCCGTAATCATCGAGTTCAGCTTGCGCACGTCGCGGTACTGCACCAGGATGCGCTGGCGGAAGTAGAACGAGACCGCGAGCATGATCGGGATGACGATGGCCACGATGATCGCCAACCGCCAGTTGATGATCGCCATAAACGTGAGTGATGTGATGATGTTGAGCACGGCCCAGGTGATGTCCAGGAACCCCCATGTCACCAAATCGGCGATGCGTCCAGAGTCCGAGGTGACGCGCGACATGATCCAGCCCACCGGCGTCTTGTCGAAGTACGAGAACGACAGCGCCTGCAAGTGGTTGAAGAGCTGCTTGCGCATATCGTACTGCACGCGCTCACCCAGGACGCCGGCCAGATAGACGAACGAGAATACCGTAATCGCCTGGAAGACGGACAAGCCGCCATACTGAATCAGCAGTTGCGTGAGCCGCGCCGTATTTTTGGCGACGATACCTTCATCAATGAGCAGTTTGCTCAGGTAGGTGAAGTACGAATCGGCGACCGATGTGAGCGCGATCATCACAACGAACCCCAGTATCCAACGCCAGTACGGCGTCACCTGGCGCATGATCCGCATAACCACGCGCCCATTGACTTTTGTCGTGAATTCTTCTTCTTCAAATCCGTAAGATTGTGCCATTGTTGTTACCTCAAGTGAAAAGAATCATGAATCATGATTCATGATTCATGCGAGTATGCCTTCAGGCGCGAAAGCGAACACGGACGAGGCCGGTTCGACTTCACGTTCTACTTCGTCAGCCACTTCTTCTTCGATGCGCGATTGGATCTCGTAGATGTCGCGGTAGAGGCCGGGTTGGTGAATCAGGTCAGCGTGCGCACCGGATTGGACGATGCAGCCCTTGTCGAGCACCAGGATCAGATCGGCGTTCATCACCGTTTGGATGCGGTGCGCGACGATGAAGGTGGTGCGCCCTGGGATGAGCACCTCCAACGCCTGCTGGATCTGCTCCTCGGTCTCGGTATCCACCGATGATGTGGCGTCGTCCAACACCAGGATGCGCGGATCCTTGAGCAACGCGCGCGCAATCGCCACGCGCTGGCGCTGCCCGCCGGAGAGCGTCACCCCCTTCTCGCCGACAATGGTATTGTAGCCTTCTGGGAACGTCAGGATGATGTCGTGAATCGCCGCCGCCTGCGCCGCTTGTTCAATCTCCTCTTGCGTCACCTCGCGGTTCGCCCCGTAGGCGATGTTGTCGCGGATGCTGCGCGAGAAGAGGAACGGCTCCTGTTCCACGATACCGATGTTGCGCCGCAACAGGCTGCGCGGGTAGTCCTTCAACTCGACGCCATCGAGCGTGAGGCTGCCTTCCTGGTAATCGTAGAAGCGCAACAGCAGGTTGATGATGCTGGTCTTCCCCGATCCCGTGGAACCGAGCAGGGCGACCACTTCACCCGGCGCACAACGGAAGGAGATGTCGTGCAAGACCTCGACAGGCTTCAGCTCCTCTTTCTTCTCCGGTTCAGCGTCCTTCTTCTCACCTTTCTTCTTTTTATCTTGTTTCTTTTTCTCGTCTTCGTCCTGCAAGACCTCCATCGGTTCGTAGGAGAAGCTGACGTGCTCGAAAGTCAGCGCGCCGCGAATTTGCGTGTCCAGCGGGACCGATCCCGCGACAATGTCCTCGCGCTCCTGCTCGATCACATCCGCCACGCGGCGGTAGGAGACCAGCCCGGTGGAGACCTGCACGATCAACCGGCCCAGGTTACGCATCGGCCAGATGATCCAGACGAGCATCCCCATGACGGCAATGTACGTCCCTACGGTGATCTCGCCGCGCACGGCCATCAGCGCGCTCACGGCTTGTACCAGGATCGTCTGCGCCGCGCAGAGCACGTCCGAGAGCGGCCAGTAGAGCGAGTGCATGATGAGCAATTTCTTGCCCAGGCGATAGCGTTCCCAGTTCTCGCGGTCGAATTTATCAATCTCGTAGGATTGACGGGCGAACGCCTTGACGACGCGCACGCCGGTCAGGTTCTCCTGAAGCACCGTCGAGAGCTTGGCTTCTTGATCCTGATAGCGGTCATACGCCTTCGAGACACGCCCAAAGAACCAGTACGACATCACGACAATCAGCGGCATCACCACGATGGATAACAACCCGATCTTCGTGTTCATCCGCAGCAGCATTGTGAAGTTGACAACGAACAGCGCCACGATCCGCCCAATGCCCAACGCCTGATCGGCGTAAAAGCGGCGCATCGCGTCCACGTCCGAGGTGGAGCGTTGAATCAACTCGCCGGTCTTGGCGTAGTCGTGGAAAGCGAACGGCAGCCGCTGAATGTGATCGTAGAGATAGTCGCGCAGCCGCAGGGCAATCCCTTCCGCCGTCTCCGCCGACCAGATGCCGCGCAGATAGGCAAACGCCCCTTCCAGGACGGCCAGGCCCACGAAAGAGAGCGCGAGCCAGGGCAAGTGCTGCGTGTTGCGCCCTTCCCCCACCACCGTGTCAATCACATACTGCACGACGCGGTAGTAATAGACGCGCGTGAACGCGCCCAAGACAATGGCGATCATCGCGCCGAGATAGAGCAGGCGGAAGCCGGTCAACACGCGCCACAGCCCCACCAGGCGGTTTTTGTGTACCGCGGATTTCAAGTCATAAGTGAGTTTCTGCAAGAGTTTTGGATCCAAATTTTGGGACATTTCAGCCACCTAAAAACCTTCTACTAGAACTCATTTGGGTGTATTTCATTTGAGTTAGTGGGCACATAAAACGTAATGCGTAAAACGTAAAAAAACCTTACGTTTTACGTTTTACAAATCCCAGACACGCAAAAAGCGAGCGGGTGCTCTCTGCGCACATTGGGCTACATAAAAACTAGCCCTCCCCAACTTCGTTGAGGCCCGCTCGCCGGTATTACCGTATTGACCGCGATTTCGCCTGCCCGCCCCGCCAGTATGCGGATTGGACCAGGACGCATCACGTGGATGTCTACCTGGGGAAAAAGACGGTCAAAGGGTCATCCCGGCGGCTCGGGGCCTCCTGGTACGGAAGCGACACGGGTCATGAGAACAACCTCCACTTTGGTTCTGAGATGATAGAACAAGTTAGCCATCGCCATACCTCCATAACGCACACCTGAGTGAATTTACACATGGACCACACCGAACCGTCGCGTGGACGGGCTGTACAGCATCTCGTATCTTACCACAGTTAAGAAAACTTACAAACTTTGCAACTATTCAGCCGCACATGGTGATTGAGGTAGCGCATAGGGAACTCTGACCTTTATATCCGTCATTGGATAATGTCGGGCATTGCGTGTAAAAAGTTCCGCCCCTATGACAAAGACCGTTGCAGCAATAAGGGCATCAGGCAAAGTTACTCCATGAGAGGGTCCGTACTGAGCGCGATATGTTCCAGCTTTCCGGGCAATTTCACCATTGACAACCACACGGCTCAAGCTATCGAATAAAGCCTCAATGATGCTCTCTTCGCCAGGACGCACATTGGCATAAATTTCAGCCTCACTGATGACGGAAAAACACACCTGGACATCGTCTGTGGTCAATGTATCTATGAACTCTAACGCGCAACGATAGCCGCGCAGATGATCAATCAGAATATCCGAGTCAATGACATAACTAAAATGCTTCTCGTTGCTCACGTTCATTCCATTCACAGCGTAGTTCATTAACAATCACGATACTCTCTTTATCCAGGTCGTTTCGGTCCGCCCAAAGGCCAAAACTCTTCTGAAAACCCTGGCGCGAGCGTGCCACGCGCTTTTTCGCGTCCAGGAAGTTACGCACTGCCTGCTGCAACAATTGAACCGTAGGGATCTGTTCCTGTTGACTCAACCCAACTAACTCGCGCCATTCTTGACTAGGTAGAGTTACTTGAACTGTACTCATTGCAAACTCCTGAACTTGTATGTCTGACTCTGATTGATCTCATTTTATCATAAGTTTCAAAATATTACCGTAGGCCCCACGTACTGAGCATTTGTAGTCTCTGCCACAATTGTCAAGGTTTCTACATGAGGTATACTTGATTAAAGTACCACGATGAAAATGTTAAGGAGATCACCACGTTATGACCAAAATACCGCGCAACACGCGCAAAATACAGCTTTGGATCAGTCTGGGGATGATGCTCCTCTTCTTACTGTGCATCACTTCTTCGACGTTTGCTACATTCTACACGGATTTTCTGTGGTTCAAGAGCCTGGATTACACGACGATCTTCACGACCCGCCTGCTCGCTTCACTAGGCCTGACGCTCAGCGCGGCGCTGATCGCGGTGGGGTTTTTGCTGCTGAATTGGAGCTTCCTGCCGCACTGGATCGCGCCGAAGGAATACTTCACCACCCATGTGACCTTGAATGGAACCCGGCGTACCGCAAATACCCCACCGGCCACCTATTCCACGCGCCCGGTGCGCCTGTTCTTCAGTGGGGCGGCGATTTTTGCCGGCCTTATCGTCGCGCTGACTTTCAATGGGCTATGGCGCATCTACTTGTTAGCCAACAATGGCGTTCCCTTCAATATAGCTGATCCAGTTTTCCACCAGGATGTGAGCTTCTACATCTTCACGCTGCCGTGGCTGGAGGCGCTGTTGCTGCGCGCGAAGATTCTCGTCGCCCTGACGTTCCTCGGCGTGATCGGGCGCTACGCAGTTTTTGGGCAAATCAAATCGAACGCCGCAATCGCCCACATATCTGTCCTGGGCGCGCTGTGGATGCTACTCATCGGCCTGGGATGGCTGCTCAACCGCTACGGCTTGCTGCAGGCCGAAACCGGCGTCGTATTCGGCGCGGGCTATACCGACATCAACGCGCGTATGCCACTGTATGTAATTCAGGCCGTTATCTTCTTCGTGGCCGCCGGCATCTTGATCCTCAACGTGTTTATCCGGCGTTGGCGATTTCTGGTCGTCATCGGCGTGTTCTGGCTGGCACTTTCGGCGCTGGGACCGGGCTATCCTGCCGCTATCCAGCAGTTCACCGTCGAGCCGAACGAGTTTATCCTCGAAAAACCCTACATCGAGCATAATATCCGCTATACGCGCTATGCTTATGGGTTGGACAATATCACCGAACAAACCTACCCGGCCACCGGTGAGATCACCGCGCAAGACCTCGAAACCAACCGCGACATTCTCGGCAACGTCCGCCTCTGGGATTACCGGCCGTTGCTGCGTACATACGGCCAACTTCAGGAAATCCGCTTGTACTACAGCTTCAATGAGGTGGATGTTGACCGTTACACTATTGACGGGCAACTGCGCCAGGTGATGCTCGCCGCGCGCGAGATCAACGTGGATGAGCTGGCGGATCAGGCCAAAACCTGGATCAACCAACACCTGATCTTCACCCACGGCTATGGGCTTACGCTGAACTACGTCAACGAAGTGACCCGCGAGGGACTACCGAACCTCATCGTGCGCGACATTCCGCCAATCAGCCAAGCTGCGGAATTGCGCATCGAACGCCCCCAGATCTACTTCGGTGAGTTGACATCCAATTATGTCGTCATCAACGCCAAAGAGGACGAGTTCGATTACCCGCAAGGCGACAGCAACGTGTACACACGCTATACCGGCCCCGACGGTGTGGCGCTGGGCAGCTTCTTGCGACGCGCGCTGCTCGCCACACGCTTCGGCAGCACACAACTGCTGCTCTCGCCGGCGCTCAACCGAAACAGCCGCATCCTCTTCCATCGCACCATCCAGGAGCGCGCCCAGACCATTGCGCCGATGCTCTGGTTCGACGAAGACCCCTACCCCGTCATCGCCGAAACCGCCGACGGCGTCACGGGCATTGTCTGGCTGCTCGACGCCTACACCTGGACCGACCATTTCCCGTATTCGGAGCCGGTGGGCGGGGTCAACTACATGCGCAACAGCGTCAAGGTCACCATTGACGCCTACACTGGCGCGACCACCTTCTACCTGATTGACCCCAGCGACCCTATCGCCGCTACCTACGCGCGCATCTTCCCCGATCTCTTCCAGCCTGGCGACGCGATGCCCCAGGTGTTGCGCGAGCACTGGCGCTACCCGGAAACGCTCTTCCTGTACCAATCGCGCCTCTACGCCACCTACCACATGCGCGATCCGCAAGTCTTCTACAACCGCGAAGACCTGTGGGACATCCCGCAAGAATTAGTCGAAACGACGCAACAAACGATGGAGCCGTACTACGTCATTATGCGCGTCCCCGATTCCGACCGGCTGGAGTTTGTGCTGATCCGGCCATACACGCCCAAGCAAAAGCAAAATATGATCGCCTGGCTCTACGCCGATTGCGACGGCAACGATTACGGCGAACTAGGCATCGTCAAACTGTCCAAAGACCGCCTGGTCTATGGCCCCATGCAAATCGAAGCGCGCGCCGACCAGGACCCCCTCATCTCACAGCAGCTCTCGCTGTGGAACCAACGCGGCTCGCGGGTGCTGCGCGGCAACCTGTTGGTCATCCCAGTTGAAGACACATTCCTCTTCGTCGAGCCACTCTATCTTGAAGCCGAATCCGGTCAGTTGCCGGAACTCAAGCGCATCATCGTCGCCTACGACGACCGCGTCGTGATGGCCGAGACGCTGGACGAGGCGTTGCTGCAAGTCCTCAACGGCGGCGGTGTTGCGACAGGCGCGCCTTCCGCGTCCACGCCGGAAGGCAATCTGGAGTCGCTCGCCGCGCAGGCCTGGGAACGCTACCAGGCCGCACAAGCCTGCCTCGAAACCGGCGACTGGACGTGCTACGGGCGCGAGCAGGCGGCGTTGGAAGCCATTTTGCGGGCGATGGTGGGGAGTGGGGAGTGAGGGAGTAGGGGTGTGAGGAAATCAGGAGTAGGGAGTATGAAAGAATCCATATCTGTTACTGCATTAGGACAGCTAAAACAAGCTGAGCTTACTTTTGGCGATATTACAGTTCTGGTCGGCCCACAAGCAAGCGGGAAAAGTATTCTTTTGCAGTGTATCAAACTGGTGATGGATGTTGGCGACATCACCCAAACACTCGAAGAATACGGCTATAACTGGTATGGCAATCTTGCAAACTTTCTATCCCTGTACTTTGGTGAAGGGATGCAGAGAATTTGGCGCACCGAGACCCAGGTTTTCGTAGATCAGCGCGTATTCGACATAGAAATGGCCCTTGCGCCATCTGAAAAGAAAAAGAGAGAGTCGCTCTTTTTGATTCCCGCCCAAAGGGTAATGACGCTCAAAAATGGCTGGCCGCGCCCTTTTGCCGATTATGAAATCGGCGACCCCTACGTCGTCAAAAAATTCAGTGAACACCTCCGCCGGCTCATGGAAACCGAGCTTGGCTCTGGTAAAGGCGCGATGTTTCCCCAGGAAGGGCGCATGAATGAAGTCATCCGCAATGCGCTGCCCCATAGCGTGTTTAGCGGCGCAGAGGTCAAACTCGACGAAAGCGGGATGCGCAAACGCATCGTATTAAATATCGAGAATCATCAACTGCCGTACATGGTCTGGTCCGCAGGGCAAAGGGAGTCCATCCCCCTGCTGATGGGCTTATACTGGCTGATGCCCGCGACGGACATTTCCAAGAAAAAAGACGTTGATTGGGTTGTCATCGAAGAACCCGAAGACGAGTTTCAGCACCCGCAATGCTAATATCATCGCCGAAGCCGCGCAAACATACCTATGGACTTCATAGAAGCTATCCACAATACACCCGATGTTGCCGGTTGCTTGCAACCTGGGTTGCAAGCGCTACAGCCGGCAGAACGCGCAAAGATCACCGTCTCAAATACACGAGAGCTGAAAGGCAGCGTAGACATAGACGCCTGTACAAAGGTAAAGTATCCTGTTGAACCGCGTTGGGATTACGTCATTGGCTACCAGGAGTTTGTCTATTACGTAGAGTTTCACCCAGCGTACGCAAAAGAAGTCAATCAAATACCAATGGTTGCGGCAATGGCAAAATAACACACCATTAAACACCCTGCAAAGCAACAGTACATATCACTGGATTGCCAGCGGAGACATTGGATTGACTCCCGGAAGCCGCTATAGCCGGTTATTAGCACTGCACGGAATTCGCGGGCCGGTCAAACGGCTAAAATTAGCGTAAGTTTGACACAATCAACCACGAAAAGGAATCCGAATGAAAACTGTCACCGATTTCACCAATCGCATCACGCAAAACGTCGAAACCGTCATCATCGGCAAGCACACGCAGATTGAACTGCTGATGGTTGCGCTGCTGTGCCAGGGACACGTACTGCTGGAAGATGTCCCCGGCACCGGCAAGACGATGCTGGCGCGCGCCGTCGCCGTCAGTATGGGGTTGGACTTCAAGCGGCTGCAATGCACGCCCGATTTGCTGCCCAACGACATCACGGGCGTCGAGATTTTCAACCAACAAGCGAGCGCGTTCGAGTTCCAGCCCGGCCCGGTCTTCGTCAACATCCTGCTGGCGGACGAGATCAACCGGGCGACGCCGCGCACGCAGGCCGCGCTGCTCGAAGCGATGCAGGAGGGGCAGGTGACGACAAGCGGCGTGACGCGCAAGCTGCCCGCGCCGTTCCTCGTGCTGGCGACGCAGAACCCCATCGAGTACGAGGGCACGTTCCCGCTGCCGGAGGCGCAACTCGATCGCTTCTTGATGCGGATGTCGCTCGGCTATCCCGCCGCGGCTGACGAGATCGCCATCTTGCGCAACCAACGCAAGCAGCACCCCATAGAGACGCTCGGACAGGTGGTGGATGGCACGGATTTGCTCGCACTGCGCGACGCCGTCGCCGACGTCCACGTGGACGCGACGCTGGAGAAGTACATCCTCACCATCGTGCAGGCCACGCGCGCGCACCCCGACGTGGCGCTGGGCGCCAGTCCGCGCGGCTCGCTGGCGCTCTACAAGACCGCGCAGGCTCTCGCCGCGCTGCGTGGGCGCGACTACGCCATCCCCGACGACATCAAAACACTGACGCCGCTCACGCTGGCGCATCGGTTGCTCATCAAGCCAGAAAGCCAACTGCGCGGGCGCACAGCAACCAGCATCCTGGCCGAAATCCTCGAGCGCGCCACACTGACCCTGGAGGAAGGCGTGTAGATCGTTCCAACGTTTGGACGTTTCAACGTTGGAACGTTCAAACGTTTGCCAACTGATATGCAAAATCTCATCGGAATTGTTTTTATACTGTTTCTGCTGGCCGTTTTCCTGCGGATTGACTTCTATTTCAGCATCGTCTATCTGCTGGCGGCGGTCTATCTGCTCGCGCGAGTGTGGACGCAGGCAAGCTGGCGACAACTTGTCGTGCAGCGCCGCCTGGTCAACCGCGCCTTCCCCGACGAGACGATCCCCGTGGAACTGGTTGTGCGCAACAGCGGGCGGCTGCCCATCCCGTGGATCGAAGTGCAGGACTCGCTGCCGGTCGAATTGATTTCGCCACCCTTTTACCGCGAAGTGATCACGCTAGGCGCGAAGCAAGAGCGCCGCTTCGCCTACACGCTCGCGTGCTACAAACGCGGCTACTATGTCATCGGGCCGCTGTTTATGCAGACGGGCGACCTGTTGGGTGTCATACGCCCGCTGACGATGCGGCAAGACCCCGAATACGTCATCGTCTACCCGCGTGTGCTGCCGCTGGAGAAACTCGGCCTACCGACACACTCGCCGCTGGCCGTGTTGCCCGCGCCCGCGCCGCTCTTCGAGGATCCTACGCGCATCATGGGGGTGCGCCCGTACCAGATGGGCGATTCGCCGCGCCGCATCCACTGGACCGCCACCGCCAAAGCCGGGGAATTGCTCGTCAAACGCTACCAGCCGGCCATCGCCCGCGAGACGTTGATCTGCCTGGACTTCGCGCAGGAAAGCTATGCTGGCCGCCGCTTCTACGACGCGAGCGAGTTAGCCATCGTCGCCGCCGCGTCGTTGGCGAACCACATCATCATCCGTGAGGGGCTGGCGGTGGGACTGGCAACGCAAGCCGTAGACCCTTTGGAAGATGCCGCGACAGCATTTAGCCTGCCGCCACGGCGCGAACGCGCGCACTTGATGAGCATCCTTGAAGTGTTAGCGCGCGCGCAAATCGCCCCCTCCCCTGCACTGCCGTTTCCCGATTTCCTGCGCCAGGAGACCACCCGCCTTTCGTGGGGCGCGACGGTGATCGCCATCAGCGGGACCGAAAGCGATCCGCTCTACGAAACGCTGGCGTATCTGCGCAGCGCGGGCTTCGCCGTCGCCTTGATCCTGGTGATGCCGCCGGCATCCAGTGATGATCACCGCCAGGCTACGGGGAAGCTGCCTATCTACCGGCTATGGCGCGAAGCTAATCTGGAGACGCTCGCATGAACCAGAAGCCGCTGCGCGTTCACGAGGCAGACGATTATCTGGAAACAAAACGCCAGACCGCTTCCGTCAGCCGCGCGCGCGGTGTATTCCCTCCGCTCATCGTTGGATTGATGGTCGGCTGTATCGCGCTGGCGATCACGGAACTCTTGCGCCGGATCGCCCCCGATTGGAACGGAACGTACTTCCTGCTCGTCCCAATGGTAGCGGCTTTTGCCGGTCACACCACGTACCGCGTCACCCGCGAACGATACCGCAGCGGATCAGACCGGTTGCGCCTGCAAATCATCGAGTTAGCCGTCATCTTTCTCGTTCTGAAAGCGGCTTCTTTTCTGGATAACACGCTGCCGGAGATCTGGAACGATATTCGCCGCTGGCCCGAAGACATCCTCGCCTTCTTCGACTTCGAAACGCTAACAGCCTTCGCGCTCGCTTGCGCCGCGTGGTTCTCCGCCGCGCGCACCGCCCGCGACCTCGAAGCCGTCGCCGATCCTATGCTCTACAAGGGCGAGACCGGGCCAATGGAACGGCTGAACCAGCGCTTCCTCGCGGGTGGCTTGATATTGCTCTTCATCAGCGGTCTGACACGCAGCGAATTCGCCACGCTGCTGGAAGCCGACCGCTCTGCCATCCACGGCCTGGCGTTGAATGTGCTGGTGTATTTCGTCCTGGGATTGCTCGTGCTAGGACAGGTACGCCTGACGTGGCACAACCGGCTGTGGGAGCAACAGAAATACAAAGTATCCGGCGCACTCCACAAGGCCTGGCTCAAGTACACCCTGCTATTCTTAGTTATCGCGTTAGGCATTGCGTTTGTTCTGCCCACGCAATACACCGTCAGTCTGCTGGATATTGTCGGATATATCGCTTCCACCATCGGCTATCTCGCGCTGCTCATTTTTTCGCTGATCGCGGCGGCTTTGCAATGGCTCCTATCGCTTTTCCCCACAACGGCAGTGGAGACTGAAACGCTGACGGAGACGCCGCCGCCATCCACGTTCGTCGCGCCGCCGCCCACTGTCGCCAACCCTATCCCGTGGCTCGCGCTGGCGCGTTCGATTTTGTTCTGGATCGTCGCCCTGGGCGCTGCCGGCTACATCGTTCACAGCTATCTGAAAGATCGGCCTGAACTTTTGCGCGCATTCAAAGCCTTCAAAGTCACCCAGATCGCGCAAAGATGGTGGCGCGCGTTGCGAACCTGGTGGCGCGATATGCGCCGCACGCTCCGCGCCACACTACCCACGCTTTCGTTGAACTTCCTGCGCCGGAAGGAACGCCGCCAGGAGACCCGCGCCATCCGCCGCAAACACGAGGCGCTGCGCGAGCAAATGTTCGACGTTTACCTGGAGACGCTGGAGCGCGCCCGCGAGGAGGGCTTCCCCCGCCGCGACGCGCAGACGCCCTTCGAGTATCATCACACTCTGGACCCACATCTGCCGGAGGCGCACACCGAGCTGACCGCGCTCACCGACGCCTTCGTCGAAGCGCGCTACAGCGTCCATCCGGTAAACGAGGATGACGTGGCCCGCTTGCAAGCCAACGCCCGCCAGGTCCGTGCGGCGCTCGCCAAACTTCATACCACGCAGGAAAGCAAAGAGAACGAGTTAGAACGTTTGAACGTTTGAACGTTCTAACGTATAAACATCTCACGGAGGTTATATATGGATTTACTTCAAGTTCGCAATGGGGAAGTCGTTAATTCACAAGGCAAAGAAGTGCGGCTGCGCGGAACGTGTGTTGGCGGCTGGATGAATATGGAAAATTTCATCAATGGCTACCCCGGCTCAGAGCACGCGCTGCGCGCCACGTTGGCTGATACCATCGGCGAGAGCAAGGCGCACTTCTTCTTTGAGCGGTTGCTCGATTATTTCCTCGCCGAAGACGATATCGCCTTCATGAAAACGCAAGGGGCAAGCGTGGTGCGGCTATCGTTCAATTATCGCCACTTTGAGCGCGATGAAGCGCCGTTTACGTATCTCGAAAGCGGTTTCGCGCGGTTGGAACAGGCCATTGGCTGGTGCGCCAAACATGGCCTCTACGCCATCCTCGACATGCACGCCGTCCAGGGGAACCAAAACACCGACTGGCACTCCGACAACGGCTCGCGCCACGCGCTTTTCTGGCGGCATCCACACTTCCAGGATCGCTGGGTGGCGCTATGGGAGGCGCTGGCGGAACGCTTCAAGGGCAATGCCGCCGTCGCCGGTTACAACGTGATGAACGAACCGCACACCAGCAATCCACGCGGGCGGCTGACCGGTATGGGCGAGCCAAAATGGGAGCAGATCAACGCGCTCAACCGGCGCATCGTCAGCGCCATCCGCGCTGTGGATCCCGACCACATCATCATCCTGGAAGGCGACAACTACTCCAGCCGTTTCGCCCAATTCGATGCCCCCTTCGCCGACAATTTGCTCTACAGCAGCCATAACTACACGCGGCCCGGCTTCGGCCCTGGCCCCTACCCCACTGCCGAATTCAACCGCGCGTGGCAAGAAAGCAACCTTCTCGCGCACGAGGGCACACAATTCATGCAGAAATACAACGTCCCGCTGTGGGCGGGCGAATTCGGCAGCCCCTACAACGGTTCCGCTGCCGAAGTCCCTGACCGGATGCGCGCGTTGGACGATCAAATCAGCGTCTTCGAGCAATACTGCATCCATTGGACAACCTGGACGTACAAAGATGTCGGCGTGATGGGATGGGTGTATCTCAACCCAGAATCCGAATATATGCAGCGCGTCAAGCACAGCCTCGAAACCAAAATCCTGCTCAACAGCGACTTCTGGATGGGCTGGCTGCCGACCACACCGGCCAAAGACATCGTTCACACATTGGCGCACGAAATCGTCGAAACCGTGGGCGACGAAGACATCACCGTAGCCGGCATTGAGCGCTATCTCACCCAGGCGACAATGGCGACCTACATCGGCGCGCTGCTGCAAATCCCTTACGCCAAGCTCTTCAAAGGGCTTTCCGAAGCCGAACTCGACCGCATCCTGCAGTCGTTCGCCTTCAAGAACTGCATCGTCCATCCAGAATTAGACACGGTGATGAGCAAATATCTGCACGCCCAGCAATGATCTAGCAGTGGCGTAGAGCAAACTTTAGTTTGCTCCACGAGTAATTCGAGCTGTAGCCGCAAGTTGCGGCGCCTGTGGGAGGAGCAAACTGAGTTTGCTGTACGATTGCACCAGGAGGCAATTGAACGATGGAGATTGAACAGTTACCCGGTTTCGAGATCTATGCGCGGTCCGCCGTCGAACACGAGGATGTGAGCTATTGTCTGGCGCGCCGACAAGCTGACCGCACACGATACCTGATCGTCCTGGGAGATGCCGATGCACGAACGGCCTTCTCCGGCGCGCCCTACAAGAACGCGCTGCTCTGCCCATTGACGCCCGCCAACGCCGCCGTGCTGCGCGAGAGATTGCCCTGGCTGAACCCCATGCCGCTCGGCTTGCGCACGTCGGCGGGCTTCGGCGACCGGCTCGGCATCGCCACGCCAGGGCACGTGAAGGCGGCGGAACGTTATCCCGGCATCGCGCCGATCTTCGCGCAGCAATCGGTGCGCGAGAACGCTCGCACCGGGCGCACGCCGCAGGAGGTGCTGGACGACGCGATGTGGGGCCTCTTTCAGATGGACTGGCGCGCACCCTGGGGCGCGGACGCTGATCACCTGAAAACGCCCAAAGACACTGATCGTTTCATTGACGCCGGGTACACCTTCTTCACTATTGATCCCGGCGCGTATGTGGACAACGGATTTTACTACTTCTCCTCGAAATTCACCGAACTGCCGTGGGATGTACTCGAAGACACGCCAGAAGAAATGCGCCAACGCTATACCCACGCAGCTTTTACTGCCGGGCCTTTTACCTTCACCTTCAGCCGCGCAACATTGGAACAAGCTGCCGTCAAGTATGGTCGCGCCATCGCGCATACCGCGATGATGTACCGCCACATTGCCGCGCGAATGGGCGACCGCCCCTTCGATCTGGAAGTCTCCGTGGACGAAACCGAGAACCCAACGTCGCCGGAAGAACATTTCTTTATCGCTATGGAGTTGTACCGTTTGGGCGTCCAGTGGGTGAGCCTCGCGCCGCGCTTCGAGGGGTGCTTCGAGAAGGGCGTGGATTACATCGGCGACCTCAACGCTTTCACTGCGTCGTTCGCGCGTCACGCGGCCATCGCGCAAACGCTAGGGCCGTACAAACTCAGTCTGCACTCCGGCTCGGACAAATTCTCCATCTACGCCATCGCCGCGCAGTTGACAGGCGGTCTGGTGCATCTCAAGACTGCCGGCACCAGTTACCTGGAGGCGCTGCGGACGGTAGCGCAGGTCGCGCCGCAATTTTTCCGTGAGATTTTCACCTTCTCCCTGGAACACTACCCAACCGACCGGGCGACCTATCACGTTTCTGCAAAACCGGCAAAAATTCCCGCACTGGAGACGCTATCCGACGCAGAGTTGCCCGACCTGCTCAACCAGTTTGACGCGCGGCAGGTCTTGCACGTGACCTTCGGCTCAGTGCTGGATGCCTACCGCACATTGCTGATGCCGCTGCTGGATGAGTGCGCTGACGTTTACGAAACGCTGCTCGACCAGCACTTCCAGCGCCATCTCGCGCCGTTCAGCGTTGGAACGTTCTAACGTTTGAACGTTCCAACGTTTGAGCGTTTGAACGTTTCAAATATTTCACGGAGGGAGAATATGCCTGACTCACAATGGACTTTGCACCCAGATCGTTTCTTTGATCCCGATCCCGCACAGCGGGCGGTGGCGCGTGAGCTGTACGCGACGGTCGCCGAGTTGCCGCTCGTCTGCCCGCACGGGCACGTGGACCCGCGCCTGTTCGTCCGCGAGGATGCCAGCTTCGGCAGCCCGGCGGACCTGCTCATCATCCCCGACCACTATGTCTTCCGTATGCTCTATTCACAGGGCGTCCCGCTGGAAGCGTTGGGCGTCCCCCGCGCGGATGGCGGCCCGGTGGAACAGGATCATCGCAAAATCTGGCAGACCTTCGCCGAGCACTTCCACCTGTTTCGCGGCACACCGAGCGGCATCTGGTTGCAACAAGAACTCATCGAAGTGCTTGGCGTGGAGGAGAAACTGGACAGCGCAAACGCGCAGGCTATCTACGATCACATCGCCGCGCAGTTGGCCGCGCCGGAGTTCTCACCGCGCCGGATGTTCGAACGCTTCAACATCGCCGTGCTCTGCACCACCGACGCCGCCAGCGACAGCTTACAGCACCACCAGGCCATCCACGATTCCGGCTGGGCGGGCCAAGTGCTGCCCACGTTCCGCCCCGACGCCGTCGTCAACCTGGATGCGCCAAACTGGCGTGCCAACGTGGACGCGCTCAGCGCCGCCGTCGGCTTCGAGGTGAACAGCTACGCGCTGCTCATCCGGGCGCTCGAAGATCGCCGCGTGTTCTTCAAGGCGATGGGCGCGCACGCCACCGACCACGCCGCGCTGACGGCCTACACGGGCGAACTCGCGCCGCAGGAAGCCGACTCCATCTTCCAGCGGGCCTTGAAAGGTGAAGCAACCGCGGAGGACGCGACACGCTTCACCGGGCACATGCTGATGGAGATGGCGCGTATGAGCATCGAGGACGGGCTGGTGATGCAGATGCACGTGGGCTCGTTCCGCAACCACAACCAGGCCGTCTTCGAGCGCTTCGGCCTGGACAAAGGCTGCGACATTCCCACTGCCTCGGAATTCACGCACAACCTGCGCCCGCTGCTGGCGAAGTACGGCAACGATCCCCGGCTCACGCTGCTCCTCTTCACCCTCGACGAAGACACCTACTCCCGCGAGCTGGCGACATTGGCCGGGCACTATCCCGCGCTCAAACTCGGCCCGCCGTGGTGGTTCCACGACAGCCTGGCCGGGATGCGCCGCTACTTCGAGCGGGTGATGGAGACCGCCGGCCTGTACAACACCGCCGGCTTCAACGACGACACGCGCGCCTTCCCCTCCATCCCCGCCCGGCACGATGTCTGGCGACGCGCCAGCGCCAACTGGGTCGCCGGCCTCGTCGTCCGCCACATCGTAGATATGAACGACGCGCGCGAAATGATCCTCGATCTGGCGTACCGGCTGGCAAAACGGGCATACAAATTGTAGACAGTAGACGGTAAACGGCAGACAGGGGGATAAATCTCGCCCACCGTCTATTGTTTACCATCTACCTATCAAAAAACAAGAGGGCAAGCAGCAGACCGTAGCGAGAGGAAAACACCCCCCGTCTACCGTCTACTGTCTACCGTCTACCACACACAAGGAGATAACACAATGGACTCGACTTATTTGAACAAACTCTTCGGGCTGGAAGGCAAAGTCGCCGTGGTGACAGGGGGCGGCGGAGTGTTGTGCGGGGCGATGAGCCTGGCGTTGGGGCGCGTCGGCGTCAAGGTCGCCGTGCTGGACTTGTTTGTCGAGGCCGCGCAGCGCGTGATGGATCAGATCGTCGCCGCGGGCGGCGAAGCGATTGCGGTGCAGTGCAATGTGCTGGATAAGCCGAGCATCGAAGCGGCGGCGCAGGCGGTGTTGACGGCGTTCGGCAAGGTGGATATCCTCATCAACGGCGCGGGGGGCAACAAGCCGCAAGCCAGCACCAGCGCGACGACCTCGTTCTTCGATCTGCCGGCCGACGCGGTGCAGTGGGTGTTCAACCTCAACTTCATCGGCTCGCTGCTGCCCAGCCAGGTCTTCGGCAAGCTGATGGCGGAGCAGAAGCGCGGGGTGATCCTCAATATCTCTTCGATGAACGCCTTCCGCCCGCTCACCCGCATCCCCGCCTACTCCGGGGCCAAGGCCGCCATCAGCAACTTCACGCAATGGCTGGCCGTTCACATGAACCAGGAATACTCACCAGACATCCGCGTGAACGCGCTCGCGCCGGGCTTTTTCCTCACCGAGCAAAACCGCTTCCTGCTCACCGAGCAAGATACAGGCAACCTCACCAAGCGCGGCCAGCTCATCATTGACCACACGCCGATGGGGCGCTTTGGCGCGCCGGAAGACCTGGTTAGCACAATGCTGTGGCTGCTCTCCGATGGGGCCAGCTTTGTGACGGGCGTGGTCGTGCCGGTGGATGGAGGGTTTAGCGCGTTTAGTGGGGTGTAAAGCGGCAGGAGAAAAAGAAGGGACAACAAATTTTGAACCTTCGACTTTCGACTTTTGACTTTCGACCCCAATCCCGTATAATGCCGGGCATTGTTCAGTCATAAGGAGCATCTGTGCGTATATTAATCACCGGAGCCACCGGATTCGTCGGCGGACACCTGCGACGCTACTTTCTGGCGCACACCGATTGGGCCATCACTGGCACGTGCTATCCTGAGACGCCGCCGCCCCCTTTCGATCCCCAACGCGAGACGCTGCATTACCTGGACTTGCGCGACGCGGGGGCCACTCGCGCCCTGCTCGCGCAATCTCCGCCGGACTACATCATCCATCTGGCAGCGCAGTCGCACGTCCCCACCTCCTACCAGGACCCGTGGGGCACGCTGGACAACAACATTCGTGGGCAACTCAACCTGCTGGAAGGATTGCTGGCGCTCAACCTCGCACCGCGCACGCTGGTCATTGGCTCCAGCGAGGAATACGGGCGGGCCGGCGTCGCTGAACTTCCGCTGACCGAGGAGCACCCCTTGCGCCCGGAGAATCCGTACAGCGTCAGCAAGGTGGCGCAGGACGTGATGGGGTACCAGTATTTCATCAGCTTTGGACTGCCCGTCATCCGTATGCGCCCTTTCAATCACGTCGGGCCAGGACAGTCGGCGCGCTTCGTGCTGCCGGCCTTCGCCAGTCAGGTGGCGGAGATCGAAGCCGGCAAGCAAGCGCCAGTGATGCGCGTAGGCAACCTCGAACCGGCCCGCGACTTCACCGACGTGCGCGATGTAGTACGCGCCTATCACCTGGCGCTGACGCGCGGGATGCCTGGCGAGGTCTACAACATCGCGTCTGGGACACCGCGCACGATTCAATCGCTGGTAGAGCAGTTGGTGACGTTGGCGACCATCCCCATCCGCGTGGAGATTGATCCAGAGCGCTATCGCCCCGCTGACGTTCCCATCATCTACGGCAGCGCGGCAAAACTGAAACAGGATACCGGCTGGGAACCGGAAATCCCCTTTGAGCAAACGATCCAGGATGTCCTGGATGAATGGCGTCAAATCACAACAGGAGGGTAAAGCCATGACAGAGGAAAACAACAAGACAGCAGCGGCGAAAATTGGTGTTTACAGGCATTGGATGGTCACGCTACGCGACGTCCAATGGGAAATCGAGGAGTTCGAGTACGACCTCGAATATCAACGCTACGAAATGGACGTCACCCAGCGCGTCCACGACGCTGCCGAAGACGAGAAGGCGCGCAAGCACTGGCAGAAACAGCTCGCCAGAATCCACAAAGCGATGGTGGCCACAGAAACCGATCTGGCAAAAGCGCAGAGACAGGTCGCTTACTGTGAAGCCATGCTGGAGATCATCCGGGGCGACCTGGAGGCCGAGGGGATTGATCCCAATGCCTGCGAACTGGATGAATTCTACTTCGATGACGAATTTGACGAGGAACTCGACGACGAATTTGATGATGACGATATCCCGTTTTAACGTTCCAACGTTCTAACGTTCCAACCAAACATTATATACGAGGAGGGTTTGGTATGACTAAACGCCGTGCGTTAATCACCGGCATCACTGGTCAGGATGGCTCATACCTGGCCGAGTTTCTCCTGGAAAAAGGCTATGACGTGATCGGGTTGGTACGGCGCACCAGCACCGTGACCTTCACGCGCATCCATCACATTCAAGACCAGCTTACTCTGGTCTCCGGCGACCTGCTGGACCAGGGATCGCTCATCGCTACCCTGCGCGAGCACCGCCCGCACGAAGTCTACAACCTGGCGGCGCAGTCGTTCGTGCCAGCGTCGTGGCAGCAGCCGGTCTTCACCGGCGAGGTCACGGCGTTGGGCGTCACCCGCGTGCTCGAAGCCATCCGCACTGTGGACCCCACCATCCGCTTCTACCAGGCCAGCAGCAGCGAGATGTTCGGCAAGGTGCGCGAAGTGCCGCAGCGCGAAACTACGCCCTTCTATCCCCGCTCGCCCTATGGCGTGGCGAAGGTATACGGGCACTGGATCACCGTGAACTACCGCGAGTCCTACAACTTGTTTGCGTGCTCTGGCATTTTGTTCAACCACGAAAGTCCAAGAAGGGGCCTGGAATTCGTCACCCGCAAGGTTACGCATCAGGTCGCCAAAATCAAGCTAGGGATGGCGGATAAGGTCGCGTTGGGCAATCTGGACTCCAAGCGCGACTGGGGCTACGCAGGGGACTATGTGCGCGCGATGTGGCTGATGTTGCAGCAGGATGAACCGGACGACTACGTGGTCGGCACTGGCGAGACGCACGCGGTACAGGAGTTATGCGAGGTCGCCTTCTCGCACGTAGGGCTGGACTGGCGGGATTACGTCGTGCAGGATCCACGCTTTATGCGACCTGCCGAAGTGGATCTGCTGGTCTCCGATCCAGGCAAGGCGCACGCCAAACTGGGTTGGGAACCGGATGTCACCTTCAAGGGCCTCATCGAGATGATGGTGGATGCCGACCTCAAACTACTGAAAGAAGAAAAGGAGCCGGGGAAACATTATGTCTGACATCAAATTCGGCACGGATGGGTGGCGAGCGCGCATCGCCGAGGATTACACGTTTGACAACGTGCGCCGCGCGGCCCAGGGTTTCGCCGCCTATCTTCACAATCACACGTTAGCCGAAAGAGGCGTTGTGATCGGCTACGACCAACGCTTCTCCAGCGAGCACTTTGCCGCCGCTGCCGCTGAAGTGATGGCGGGCAACGGCATCCGCGTGTGGCTGACCCACCGCAACTGCCCCACCCCGGTCATCAGCTACAGCGTCATTGACCGACAGGCCGGCGGCGCAATCAACATCACCGCCAGCCACAACCCACCGACGGACAACGGCTTCAAAGTGCGCGATCCACAGGGCGGCGCAGTGCCGCCGGAAGGATTGGCGGAAATCGAAGACGCCATCCCTGGCATCGCCGGCGTGAAGCGGCTGCCGTTTAAGGAGGCGGAAAGCAAGGGGTTGATCACCCGTTGGGACCCTGATCCAGCCTACATCGCGCACCTGGAGACGCTCGTTGATCTGGACAAACTACGCAACGCCGGATTCAAAATCCTGGTGGAACCCATGTGGGGCAACGGCGCCGGCTGGTTCCCGCGCCTCTTGAGTGGCGGCAACAACACCATCTGGGAAATCCACGCCGAGCGCCATCCGCTCTTCCCGGAGATGCAGCGCCCGGAGCCGATCCGCCCCAACATTGACGTGGCGCTGCGCCGCACCGTGGAACTGAGCGCCGATGTACTCCTCATTATGGATGGCGACGCCGACCGCATGGGCATCGGCGACGAAAACGGCGTCTACATCAACCAACTGCAAGCCTACGCGCTGCTGGCCTACTACCTGCTGGAAGTGCGCGGGCTGCGCGGGCCGATTGTCAAGACGATCTCCACCACATCAATGCTCAACCGCATGGGGAAAATGTACGGCGTGGACGTGTACGAGACCGGCGTGGGCTTCAAGTACGTCGCGCCCAAAGTGCTGGAGACCAACGCTCTCATCGGCGGCGAGGAAAGCGGCGGCTACGCTTTCCGGGGCAACGTCCCGGAGCGCGACGGCATCCTGGGCAACCTCTACTTCCTCGACTTTATGCTCAAGACGGGCCAGACGCCGGCGCAATTGCTGCAAACGCTCTTCAAGAAACTGGGACAGACGTATTATTACGACCGTATTGACACCCGCTTCCCCGCCGAGAAGCGCCCGCTGGCGATGGCGCGCCTCGACGCCGCCAAGCCGGAGACCATCGGCGGGCTGCCCGTCACCGGCATTGTGACCCTCGACGGCTACAAATACGAGTTGGGCGACCACGGTTGGCTGCTCATCCGCTTCTCCGGCACCGAGCCGATTGTGCGCGTCTACTGCGAAGTGACCGATCCAACCGCCGTTGCCGCCGTTTTGGATGGCGGACTGGAACTGGCAGGACTCAAGTAAAGTTTACTGTATCTACATATCTACACAAAAAGGCGGGCTTTGGCCCGCCTTTTTGTGTCGCACGGAAAAAACACTTTTTAACTCAATCGTAACCTGCCTGAAACCTCGCGCCAGCGCCTCCTATGGTATGCTATGTATCGAATAGGGGGAAACATGCACTGGATTTTGACGACACCGGACACCTTTACGCTGACACAGGTCATTCGACGGTCGCAATGGCTGCTCCAGCCGCCTTTTAGCATTAACCGCGCCAAAGACCATCTGAACAGGGTGGAACGGCTCGCATCGGGAAATATCGTTGATCTGGCAGTATCCCAGGCTCCGGCAGGCTTGATCATCCAAACCCACGAACGCTTGGGCGGCAAAGACACCGAAGAAGTGAGCCACAAGACCTGGCGCATGTTGCGACTTGGCGAAAACTTGCAGCCATTCCTCGAGGCCGTCCGGCATGTCCAGGGGCTGGAAACCACGCTGCGGAATGGCGCGCAAATTCTCCGCGGCGCCACGTTCTTCGAGGATGTGATCAAAGCCATTATCTTCACGATGGAAGACAAAGCCTTACAAGGACCGCGACTCACCTGGATTGTGGACCGGTTCGGCGACTCGCTGCCGAGCAACCCCACACGTCACGCATTTCCAACCCCACAACAACTCCTCTGGGGGCAAGATGTTTTGAGTGAGATGTTCACCCCGGCTATCGTGGGGAAGTTGAACAAAATTTCCACTGTGTTCGCCACTGCCGAGGATCATATCAACGCGCTCACGGAAAGGGATCTCCCGCTGGAGTATCTTACCGTTAATCTAATGCAACTTCTGGACCTGGACCCGCCGGCGCTGGGACTGGTCATGCTCAGCCTGGGTCGCTACGATTACATCCCCACCGACCCTTATGCGCAACAACGCATCAACCAATACCAGAAGGGTCGCACCATCACCCCACGCGATATTCGCGCTATGTTCGAACCGCTGCACCCGTGGGGCGGACTGGCGTACTGGCTCTGGGATTGGTCAGCGGCCTTCCCTGCCCCTAATGCCCTGCGAGGTATGCAATGGAAAGCTTGAAAATCAATACACTCCAGGCGCGCGAGATGCTGACCCAACTCGAGACAGAACTGCACCAACAGCGTTACGCGCTGCAAAATGGAGCTTCACTCCAAAGCCTGGCTGCCTACCTGGAGAATTGGCAAACCACAGTACGGCATATCCAAACCGAAATGATGCTGGAAAAAAGCGCCCAGCTCAGTCTGCTGTATGAAGTCTCGCGCCCTCTCTACGCCTCGCTGGATTGGCGACAAACTCTGCAGGCGGTGATGGATGCTTTTATCGCCATCACCACCGCCGAACGCGGCATGTTGCTCGTCCTCGATGCAGATAACCAGCTCCAGGTGGAGATGATGCGCACCGCGGCGCACATGACATTTACGGAAACCGACATTCGATTTAGCCGCAGCATCGTGCAGCAGACGTTGGAAAAAAGAAGCCCGATCCTCACCAGTAACGCGCAAATTGATCCGCGATTCGAGGGCAGCGAGAGCATCATCGCCTACGGGCTGCGTTCTATCCTCTGCGTCCCCTTGATCCACAAAGGGGAAATTCTAGGGGTGATTTACCTCGACAATCGCGCCCGGAGCGGCATTTTTACCCAAGAAGATATGACAACGTTGAGCGCGTTTGCCAATAACGCTGCCGTTGCCCTCTACAATGCGCAGGAACACCAAAAGACGGATCAAACGCTCAGTGAGAAAGTGCGCGAGTTGACCATCCTGCAAGAAATGACGCGCGACCTTAATGCCAGTCTGCACTTCAACCGGGTGATGGAGCGCGGCACAGCCTGGGCCATCGCCGCTTCCAGCGCAGAGGCGGGCGTCCTCGGCCTCGTTGCGGAAGAAGGCATACGGTGGCTCACGAAAGTCAGCAATGTCACCCCCGATAGCTTTGCAGCGACACGCTGCATTTACACACGCGAGCCGATCGTCGAGGAACACCGCATGGTGCTGCCGCTTTTGCGCGATACCCGTCCAATCGGCGCGCTCTATCTGGTCGCTGAAGAGCGCACCTTCAAGAAGAGCAAGCTGGAGTTCGTCAGTCGCGTGGCCGACAACATCGCCATCGCCGTAGACAATGCGCGCCTCTACGAAGCTCTACGCCAGGCCAATCTCACCAAATCCGAGTTCGTCTCAACGATGGCGCACGAACTGCGCACCCCGATGTCGTGCATTTTTGGTTACGCCGAGATGCTAGGGACTGGGATGATGGGAGCACTGACGCCCCAACAGCAGGAGTTCGTCGAAACCATCAGTGAGAATGCGCAGCGGATGGATACCATCGTCAACGATATGCTGGACATTTCCCAGATCGAGACTGGACGCTTGCGATTAACCCTGCGCCAGGTGGACATGCAAACCACCCTCGACGACGTGCTGAAAACGGCGGCGAAAAAACTGGAGAAAAAACAACAAACATGCACGGTCAATCTATGGAATGGACTGCCGCCCGCCTACGCCGATCCTGAACGGCTGCGACAAATCCTCAGCATCCTGATCGGAAATGCGGTGCAATATACGCCTGAACACGGCGCGATCAGCGTCAAAGCCTGGCTCGCCGCCGATGAACCTGACTTCATCCGTTGCGCAGTGACCGACACAGGCATCGGCATCAGCCCGGAGAATCAGGTGCGCTTGTTCACCAAGTTCTTCCGCATCGCTGACCCAGCGGCAGAGGATCAAAATGGCACCGGGCTGGAGTTGACCATCGCCAAAAACCTGGTCGAAATGCACGGCGGGCGAATCTGGCTGGAAAGCGCGCCCGGCAAAGGCAGCACCTTTTTCTTTACGATACCCATCGCTATGCCGGGAACGTAAATGCTTGTCCGATCATGCCATACGCAGCGGGCCTGGACAACCCGATGTGTGCATGATTCCTCCTCTGGCCCCTTCCCAATCCTGGGAGGGGGTTTTTTTAATGTTGGCGCAGCGCCAGGGGTAAAAACACCTGTTTCACTTCGACTTCAAAAACGTCGGAGAGGCTCCACGGCCCCACATTGCCCGCCGCATCCACCGCGCGCACGCGCCAGGTATAGACGCCGGTCGGCAACGCTGCTGTGTAGATCGTGGTCGGGGCGCTGAAGACGCGCATACCAACGTCCAACTGATAGGCTAACGGCGAACCGACATCCTCAGGCGCAGTCCACTGAAAGACAAGGGACGGCGTCCGCAAGAAAACCCCGCCCGTGGGTGTGATCAACGTCGGGGTGAGCGGCGGCGTCACGTCGTAGGTGAAGGTCGCCAGGGCCGGCGCCGGATCAACCTGCACGTTGATTGCGGCGCGAGCCGTGACGGTGTACTGCCCCTCGATGGTAAGCGTAGGCAGCGGATAGCTCCACGCCGTCGTCCCTGCCGCCGCGAGCCACGTCGCCGCGCCCCATCCGCCGCCGGTCCAATACGCGCCATCGCTGGCCCGTTGCACCTGCACCGTCACCCCCGTCAGCCCCCACCCTAGCGCAGAGCCAGCAAAGGGCGGCGTTACGCTATAAGCTCCGCCAGCCTGCGGCGTCAGGATCGTCGTGTCGGGCGTCATACAGGCATCGAGGAAGTCCAACGCGCGCGCCAGCACGCCGTCGCGCGCGGCGCGCGGCGCTACTTCGAGGGGGAAGCCGAGCACGAGCAGCCGCTGGCAGCCCGCGCCGTACTGAAGCGCAGCAACACCGCCTGTCCCGCCAACGTAACCGAGCGCCGCCGTTGCGCCGTTGACGGGCAAAAGCACGTCGGCAGCATCGGCGTCGTACTCGCCCGGCGCATTGAACGAGAAGTTCCCCAATCCTGCAAAAGCGCCGCCCGCCACCGGCTGAACGGTGTAGGTCTGCGCATCGTCGGCGACGTAACCGGCGCGCAGCGTTTCGCGCAGGAACGCGGGAGCGCGCCCCGCGCCTTCAAGGTCCCACGCCAGATTCGATCCGCTGATGAGCAACGCGCGCCCGCTGTTGAGGAATGTCGTGATCGCAGCGCGCTCGGCGGCGTTCAACGTGCCGTCCTCGAGGGTAGCCTCCTCGCCAAGCACCCAATCAACAAGCACGGTATCTTGCAATGCAACCAATCCATCCGCCACCGCCTCGTTACTGGCGCTGTTCCACGCATACGCGGCGGGCACGGATACCCCATGGTCAACGACGTAGTCCCGGCTGTTCATTTGATTGAGCCACATCCGCGCGTTCGGCCCTTCCACCGGGTCGTACTCGATGACGACGCCATCGGCATCAAGCCGGTCGAAGCCGTTGACGATCAACAGCGTGGGCTGGTCGCCCACCCGCGCGCCCAAGACCTCCGTGGGGAACGATTCGCCGCCGTCGTTGGTGGCCGTCACGCGGACGTAGAGCGTTTGCCCGGCGCTCAGACCAGTCAGCGTGTATGACGTACCGGCCACCGCAATGGGCGCGCTCCACGCGAAACCGTCCGCGCTGGTGTAGACGCGATAGCCAGTCGCGGCTTCTCCGCGCAGCCCCACCCCATCCGTCGGCGCAGGCTGCCACGCCACACGCACCGCCCCGCCGCCGAGGCTCTGCACGCGCAAGTGCGTCGGCGGCTCCGGCAGGGTGAGCAAGTCCACGCCATCGCGCTGCTCAAAGTAATGCACGATCCCCTGGTAAACCGCGCGCGCCGCCAATTGATTGAAGCGCGGGTCTTTGAGGGCGCGCGCTTCCTCTGGATGATCGTGAAAGGCAATTTCTAGCAACACGCCGGGCATTTGCGTCGCTGGATTGTCGTCCCACAGCATCCGCAGCTCACCTAAATCCATCTGGCGCTGGCCCCGATCCACCCACGCTGCATCCCAACCTGCGCGAATGTCACGCAGCAGTTCAGCGTGAACGGCGGATTGCAGTTCTGCGCTGCCGGGTGTGCGCGGATAGGTATCGCTGTTATGAACGTAGGACTCCGTGCCACGTACAGAGCCGTCGTAGCCGTTGGTGTGCCATGAGATAAAAAGCGCGTCCTCGCCGCTGCTGGCATGATTCCAACGCGCATACATCGGGCGGGCAACGACGTCGTTGAAGCCTTCCCAATCATCGTAATTCAGGCCCATCCACTGACTGTAGTAGAAAGCGCCGATCTCCCACCAGGAACGCTGCGGCGGATAAGGCGCGTCGGTCACGATGCCGCTCAAGCTGTCGAAGCTGCCGCCGCCCAGGCGCAGCGCGTCGGCGATCACCACCGCGCCGCTGCCCAGGGCGGATGCGTTATCCAGCGTCACCGTCGCCATCCCCGCGTAGAATGGAAAGGTTCCCAGGTAACGCCACGTCTGCTGCCGGATGCGTTGGTCAAGCCGCACGTGCGCCGTCCCACCAGCGCGGGAGATGGTGTAATGCGCGTCCGGGGCGCGGTTTGCGCCGGGATAGACCCACGCATACAGCGCGTAAGTTCCGCTGCGCGGGATGGCGAACTGCCAGGAGGCCGTCGCCGTGGGCGAACCGCCGACAGTCGCGGCGAAACGATATGTCCCACCGTTGTAGCCGGTCGCCCCGCCAGTGGCCCACGTCCCCGTCTCAGTGTGGCCAGGCGTCCCCTGATCATTGTCCACGATGACGCGCGCGGCGTTCCAGTCGCGCTCGCGCACCGGGATGACTGTCGCGCCGGCGTTTTCGAGGTAGGGGATGAGATATTGCCCCACGGCTTCAGCGTTGTTGTGATCCTCAATGATGCCTTCGGTGACGCCGCGCTGCGGGCGCCATAGTGCGAAGGTGTAACTCCACTGCCAGCCGTGTCCCGCGCTGACGTAGATCGTCTTGCCTGCAAGCGCGCGGGAGAACTGCGCCGCAGAAGGCGCAATAGCAGGAACGGATGAGACAGCCGTGCTGCCGGTCGCCTGCGGCAGGAAACTGGAGAGCGCGCGGCACGCGCCGTCAGCAGGATCAACCGCCTGCACGCGCAGAACACGCCAATCGAGAGGCGTGAGGGCGCGGCGGACAACGGCCTGCACGGTTTCAGCCCCTAGCCCGCCGTCGGCGCGCACATCATCCAGCGGAACATCCAGACAGACGGTGAGCGTCTGTCCATCGGCGACAATCTGCCGCACAGCCCAGGGCAATCCGGCATTCTCAAGCAGCCCGCGCGCCGGTCCAGCCAGCCCCGGCGGCGGCGCCACCGCCCCCGTCGTCCCCACCAACAAACCCAACACTACAACCACTTTGACCCATTGACGCAATCCAGCCATCCATCCCCCCAGAAACAGCCGTTCGAACGTTTGAACGTTTCAACGTTGGAACGTTCGAACGTTCGAACGTTCCAACGCTAAATCGAGTGTAACACGGTTGTACGACAAAACAACTGTCGCCCCGCCGCCGTTTGCTCAATCTTACCCTTGTGTTACACTATATGCTATGGAATTTCGGACATTCCCTGACAACCGCACGGAGGACAAGAGATGAGCACACTCCTGCTAAAAAACGCCTCGCTGTTGGTCACGATGGATGACCAACGCCGCCGCATCCCCAATGGCAGCCTTGTGGTGCGTGACAACGTGATCGAAGCGGTAGGCGCCACTGCCGAACTGTCACAGCTTGCCGCCGACCAGGTGATTGACGCTACCAATATGGTCATCCTGCCAGGACTGGTCAACACGCACCATCACCTCTACCAGACGTTGACGCGCGCCGTGCCGGCCGCGCAGGATGCGGTGCTGTTCGATTGGCTCAAGACGTTATATCCGATCTGGGCCGGGCTGAACAGTGAAGCCGTCTACGTCAGCGCGTTGACCGGGCTGGCGGAGCTGATGCTCTCCGGCTGCACCACGACCTCCGACCACCTGTACATCTTCCCCAATGACGCGCGCCTGGACGACGAAATTCGCGCCGCGCAGGAGATCGGCGTCCGCTTCCACGCCACGCGCGGCTCGATGAGTCGCGGCGAAAGCCAGGGCGGGCTGCCGCCGGATCGCGTCGTCGAAGACGAGGCCTTCATCCTCAAGGACACGCAGCGCGTCATCGAAACGTATCACGACGCTAACCCTTACGCGATGCTGCGCATTGCCGTCGCGCCGTGCTCGCCATTCTCCGTGACCGAGGACTTGATGCGCGAATCGGCGCGCCTGGCACGCGCTTACGGTGTGCAACTGCACACCCATCTGGCGGAGACAGCAGATGAGGAGGCATTCTGCCTGGCGACCTCCGGTAAACGGCCTGTGGGCTACGCCGAATCATTGGGCTGGCTTGGCGATGACGTGTGGTTCGCACACGGCGTTCACATCAACCCTGCGGAAATCCGTGAGATGGCGCACACGCACACCGGCGTGGCACACTGCCCATCGAGCAATATGCGGCTGGCATCGGGGATTGCGCCGGTGCGCGCGTACCTGGATGCGGGCGTGCCGGTTGGCCTGGGGGTGGATGGTTCAGCCAGCAACGATAGCTCGCACTTACTGGCGGAAGCGCGCATGGCGTTGTTGCTGCAACGAGTCTCCGGCAATCCCGCCGGCCTCAGCGCAGAAGAGGCGCTGTGGATTGCAACGCGCGGCGGCGCCGACGTCCTCGGACGGGACGACATCGGGCAGCTCGCGCCCGGCAAGGCTGCCGACTTCATCGGCCTGCGGCTGGATACGCTCAGCTATGCCGGCGGCGCGGTCCACGATCCGCTGGCAGCAACCGTTTTCTGCCATCCGCAGAACGTTGATCTATCCGTGATCAACGGGCGCGTCGTCATCCAGGAAGGTCAGCTCCTTACGCTCGACCTGATGCCCACGCTTGAACGGCACAACACCATTGCCCGGCGCCTGGTTCAAACTCGATAAACAGCAAACACGCACTTATGAAAAACAGCGATCTCGAACGCCTCAACCAAACTCTACGCGCGACTAAACGCATCAACAAGGCTATTCTTCACATTCGCCAAAACCCACGGCGATTGTTGCAGGAAGTATGCAATATCCTCGTCCAGGAACGCAATTACGAGAGCGTATGGATCGGCGAGTTGCGCAACGGCGAATTGTATCCGGCCATTGCATCCACGGTCGTCGCCACACCGCAGGATCAACTTGAAACGCGGATCAGCCAGGCGCCCTACAATCAAACGGTAGCCGAACAAGCGCTGCGCGAAGGCAGAACCGTGCTCGGACAGAAAACCCAATCCCTGCCGCCAAACGGGCTAACATGCACGTGGACCACCGTCGCTGTGCCGATGCTGGTCAACGGGGTGCTCAGAGCGATCTTGACCGCCTGCGCCACAGAAACCAGCGCCTTCGATCAAGCAGAAATGCAATTGCTCGAAGAAATCAGCGCCGACATCGGCTTTGCGCTGGAAAGTATGGAGGCCGAGGCGCGGCGGGGTCTCGCCGAGGAAGCTCTGCGGACTTCGGAGGAACGTTTCCGGCGACTGGCGGAAAACTCGCTCATCGGCATTGTCATCATCCAAAATGACCTGTTTCGCTACGCCAATCCAGCTCTGGCGCAGATGTATGGCTATGCAGACCCTGACGAGTTGATTGATCAACGCGGGCCTCTCGATCTGACCGCGCCTGAAAGTCGGTCGCTCATCGAGGAATACATCAACAAGTGCCTCAGGAATGAGGTGCAAACCGTCCGTCATAGTTTCAAGGGGGTTCGTAAGGACGGGTCGCTCTTTGACGTTGAAGTTTACGGGTCACGCGCCATGCACGCCCGGCGTCCTGCCGTCATCGCTAGCGTGATGGACATCACCGCGCGAGAGCGGTCGCGCCGCCAACTGGAGGCGCTGACTGAAGCAGGTCTGGCGCTATCACGCACGCGCACGCCACAGGAGGCATTGCACAGAGCGGTGGAAAAGGCGGCCCAGGTCGTGCCCGGCGATGCGGCGAACATTGTCCTCCTCAATGGGCAGCGCCTCGAATTGGTCGCCGCCGCAGGCTATCACCGGCTCAATGTGAACGTGCGCGCGCTCATTGACAGCGGTGTTCACATCGAATCTCTGCCAACCTACCAAACGATGCTGGCCACCCGCGCGCCGATTCTCATCGCCGACACGGCCAACTCCGATTTGTGGACAGGCACAAACGAAGCCATGAATATCCGCGCCTATCTGGGCGTGCCGTTGATCGCCAGAGGTGAGATCATCGGGTTCCTCAACGTGGATGGACGGCGCGCCGGACAATTTAGCGAGGCCGATACCCGGCATCTGCAACTCTTCGCCGATTACGTCGCGGCAACCATCGAGCATTTGCGGCTGGTGGATTCACTGGAAAAAGAACGCCAACGTTTGACGATCCTTAATGCGCTCTCACAAACACTCTCGGAAACGTTGGAATTAAAGGAGGTCGCCAGACGCGCGCTCGCGCACATCGGCAGCGCGCTCAACATTGAGCACGGCATGATCCACCTGTGGGATAAGAGCGCCCACACACTCACCTCCATTTCTGAACAAGGCATCGCGCAACCCGTGAGAACGATTTACGGTCTCGCCGAGAAAAACGCGGAACAGACCCTCTTGCATTGGGTCGCATCCCAACGAGAAGCAGAAAGTGAGTCTACTCTTGATCTGCCACTCAAGATTCACGATGAATTGATCGGCATTATCTCGTTGGTCAGCGCCAACGACGCCATCCACAAAGAGGACGATCAGCAACTTCTGAAAACCTTGAGTGTCCCCATCGCCCTGGCCCTGCAGAACGCGCGCTTTTACGAGGCGGCGGCCCATCAAGCGAAGGTGATGGAAGAGGCGCTCCGCCGTCAGGAAGAACTGGACCGTATGAAGGATGAGATGCTCCAGAACGTGTCGCATGAGCTGCGCACGCCATTGGCGCTGGTCACAGGATATACCCAATTACTACAAGATGGTTCGCTGGGGCCTATTCCCGAACAACAAGCAGAAGCGATTGAAATCATCGCGCGCCGTAGCGCAATGTTGCGCAGTCTTGTCGAAAACATCACGTTGCTGTGGCAAATGGAAAATCCAAAGGAAGAATTTGCGCTGGCGGAACCTGTGGATTTGTGCCAACTCATCCAAACCATCCGCGACGAATTTCAAAACGAGATGCAACAGAGAAGTTTGACGCTGATCACAGAAATCCCAGCGCATCCGCTGATGACGATCGGCGTCTACCTACAATTCTACCGCCTGCTGGACAACTTGATCGGCAATGCACTCAAATTTACTCCGCCCGGCGGTAAAATTAAAATTACATTGCAGCAAGATGGACAGTATGCTCTGCTGGCAGTCTGCGATACGGGGATTGGCGTTCCCCAGGAGAAATTGGAGCAAATTTTCGAACGTTTCTACCAAATTGATGGCAGCACCAAACGGCGATACGGCGGTGTGGGGCTAGGATTGGCGTTGGTGAAATCCATCGTCGAGGCGCACGGCGGGAACGTCTATGCAGAAAGCCCTTGCACTGACGATCCCGCCAACCCAGGGTTGTGCGTCAACATACGGCTGCCCTTGAGCAGTATCAGCCGAACCGAGCGGCGATGACCGCCAGTTAACAAAACAAACCGGTCTGGCTTATGCAGCCAGACCGGTTGTTGTTTTGGCGGAGAGGGTGGGATTCGAACCCACGGTAGTCCTAAAACTACAACGGTTTTCGAGACCGCCCCGATCGGCCGCTCCGGCACCTCTCCGAACAAAAGAGATTATACCACGAAGAGCCGCGCGCGCAATCGGCAGCCTCCGCCTGGGTGAGCATGTTAATCGTTTGACATCCCCCTGACGCCCGTTATAATCGCGTAAGTTTTGATGGGAGATGGATCATGATTGAAAAACTCAAATATCTGGCCGCGAACAACCGCACCGAACTTATTCGCTTCTCTAAATTCCTCGTCGTCGGCACTATTGGCGCATTTGTGGATTTTGGCATCTTATACGTGCTCCACGCCGTTCTGCACTGGCATCTGGCGCTCTCCAATACCATCTCCTTTACCTGCGCGGTGATCAGCAACTTCACCTGGAATCGCTACTGGACCTACCCTGATTCACGTTCCAAGCCCATCACCGCCCAACTGGGCCAGTTTTTCATCGTCAATGTTATCGGCTGGGCCATCAACACCGGCATCTTGTTGGCGCTCAACGTCCCCTTGACCAACCTGGTAAGCAGCCTGCACCTCGTCGCCACGGCGGAGATGGCGCACAAAATCGGCTACAACGCGGCAAAAGTCTTCGCCACTGGCGTGGTGTTGTTCTGGAATTTCTTTGTCAACCGCTTCTGGACGTATAACGACGTGTCGAAATCGTAATGCGGATGGAAGAAGTGTAGCTGCGGTCGGATAGCCGCGCGGTGATAACAAAGCGAGTTTTGGAGTGAACATTGCAATTGATTACACGGCGGCGGCGCGCCAGGGCGCAGGGATTGGACGCTATGCCCGCGAGTTGGTCTACGCAATCTTAGCCGCCGGCAGCCCGCATCGTTACGTACTGATGGCAGCCGTGGCTGGTCTAGGCGAGCATTGGACGCGCGAACAGCAGCATGTACGCGACATTGCGGTGGATGCCACAGCGCTGCGTTTTCGCACGCTTCCACTCACCGATGACTGGATGGCCCGCCTCTGGCAGCGCGCGCGCCTCCCTCTACCCGCCGAGTGGATCACAGGGCGCGTGGATACCTTCTACTCGCCGGATTTTGTCCTGCCGCCGCTCCAACGGCGCACCCGCGCCATCTTGACCGTGCACGACCTGTCGTTTTTGCGCCACCCGGAAACCTTTCCGCCCAAACTCGGCGCTTACCTGAAGCAGGCTGTCCCGCGCAGCGTCGCCCGCGCCGACCTCATCCTCGCCGATTCAGAGGCCACCCGCAGCGACCTCATCGAGCTGCTGCACGTTCCACACGCCAGAGTGACCACCCTGTACAGCGGCGTCTCCCCGCGTTTCAGTCCATGCGCGGCAGACGCCGAACGCGCGCGGTTGCAGACCCAATACGGCGTCGGCGCGCGACCGTACATTCTATCTGTCGGCACCGTCCAACCGCGCAAGAACTACATCCGGCTGATGGAAGCCTGCGACGCCCTCGCCGCGCAACGCGACCTCGATTTGGTCATTGTCGGCCGCCCGGCGTGGCTCGCGGAACCAATCGTGGCGGCGGCGGAACAGCGACCTTACGTTCACCTGCTCGGCTTCTGCGACGACGCGGACCTCCCCGCGCTGTACCGTCAGGCGGCGCTGCTGGCCTTCCCTAGCGTTTACGAAGGCTTCGGCTTCCCGCCCCTGGAAGCGATGGCGTGCGGCACACCCGTTGTCGCCTCCACGGCCTCCAGCGTGCCAGAAGTCGTCGGCGCGGCGGGGTTGCTGCTCGATCCATTGGACATTCCCGCATGGACAGCGGCTCTCACGCGCATACTCGACGACCTGCCCCTGCGCGAACACCTTCGCCAGGCTGGTTTGGCCCGCGCGGCGCAATTTACGTGGGCGAACGCTGCTCAACAATGGTTATCCGTGGTAGAATCGTTGTAGCCGTTTTTCAACAGTGGAGGGCGAATATGGCAGACCACGGACCGCACAACCGGCGCATCTTCGCGCTTCCGGCGCTTTTTGCGCTCGTGACAACAAGCGTGTTCCTGATTGTTATGCGCTGGCGCGCCGGCGCCGCGGGGTTCCCCCTGGACGACGCCTGGATTCACCAGACCTACGCCCGCAATCTGGCGCTGCACGGCGAATTCTCGTTCGTGTTAGGGCAACCGAGCGCGGGATCAACAGCGCCGCTGTGGACCCTGCTCCTCGCGCCGGGGTACTGGCTTGGGCTGGCGCCTTTCGTCTGGGCGTGGGCGCTGGGCGCGCTCTCGCTCATTGGAGCGGCACTGGCGGCGGCCTATCTGGCGCGCGGCCTCTTCCCCGAAGAAGAACACCCAACCATTCCCGTGCTCGCCGCGTTGGTCGTCGCCGGAGAGTGGCATCTGGTGTGGAGTGCGGCGTCTGGGATGGAAACGGCGCTCTTCGCCGCTGGCGTGCTGGCGCTGCTCGGCGTCGCCGTGCGCTGGGCAAGAAAGCTTCCCACGCCGCGCCAGGCATTTCTGGGCGGCGTCGGCATTGGCGCGCTCACCCTGACGCGCCCGGAAGGCGTCCTGCTCAGCGGTATTCTGGGGCTGGCGCTGCTCATCAGCCTGTGGCGACGCTGGAGCGTGCTCGTCAAATACGGGCTTATCGTGGGCGCGGGATTGTTGCTCGTTGTGCTCCCCTACGTCGCGCTCAACCTGCACCTGAGCGGCGCGCCGTTCCCCAACACGTTCTACGCCAAGCAGCAAGAATACGGCATCCTCTACACCCTGCCCCTCTTGACGCGGCTCTTCCGCCTCTGGCCCACACTGCTCGCCGGGCCGCTGGTGATGCTGATCCTGGCTTTGCCGTGGGCGCTGGATGATCCGCGCCGCGCCCCTGGACAGTGGTTGCCCCTCGTGTGGGTCGTGGGGACGTGGGTGCTCTATGCGTGGCGGTTGCCGGTCACCTACCAACACGGGCGCTACCTCATCCCTATCATTCCACCGTTGTTAGTGTACGGGACGGGCGGACTGCGGCGGTTCTGGCGCAAAGCCAGGAGCGGCTGGCGGTGGATCGTGACGCGCGCGTGGGCGGCGGCGACGGCGCTGGTGCTCATCAGCTTCCTGTGGCTCGGCGCCGACATTTTCGCCACCGATGTCGCCATCATCAATGGCGAGATGGTCGACGTGGCCCAGTGGATCAACACGCACACCGCGCCCGACACGCACATCGCCGCGCACGACATCGGCGCGCTCGGCTACTTCGCCCAGAGGCCGCTCCTCGATCTTGCCGGGTTGGTCAGCCCAGAGGTGATCCCCTTCATCCGCGACGAAGCGCAACTGCTGGCGTGGATGGAGGCACGGCAAGCGGAATACCTGGTCACGTTCCCCTCGTGGTACCCAACGCTGGTCGCCGATCCGCGCCTTGAACTCGTCTACCAAACCGACACCGCCCTCACCCGCGCACACGGCGAGGACAATATGGCAATCTATCGCTGCCGCTGGCCTTAATCTCACTGTTTACAAGGACATAAATCAAGTACAATCCAACTATACGTTCAACCTGTAACTTTTAACCTGCAACTATGTCTATGGAGGTCATAACATGACACAATACTACACCATCGCTATTCTCGGCGGGACGGGCAACGAAGGCCCTGGCCTCGCTATGCGCTGGGCTAAGGCCGGACACACCGTCATCATCGGCTCGCGGGAGGCGGAAAAGGCGCAGCGCGTCGCTGACGAGATCAACGCGAAACTGGGCACGCCGCTGGTCAGCGGGCTGGCAAACGCGGATGCCGCGCGCACCTGCGATGTCGCCGCGCTGACCGTGCCCTACGCCGCGCAAAACGCCCTGCTCGAAACGCTCAAAGATGCACTGCAAGGCAAAACGCTGATCAACGTCAACGTAGCGATGAAGCCGCCCAAAGTGGCCCAGGTCTACATCCCGCCGGAAGGCTCGGCCTGTGAACAGGCGCAAGCCATCCTCGGCCCCGGCGTGGACGTGGTCGCTGCGTTCCAGAACGTCGGCGCGCACACCCTGGAAGACCCCACCCACCCCGTTGACTGCGACGTGCTCGTCTGCGGCGACAAGAAAGCGGCCAAAGCGATTGCCATCCAACTCGCCGAGGACATCGGCACGCGCGGCATTGACGCCGGGCCGCTGCTCAACGCCAAAGTCGTTGAGGGACTGACGTCCGTCCTGATCGGCATCAACATCCGCTACAAAGTACCGGGGTCGGGCATCCGCATCACGGGATTACCATGAAGCAAGAGGCAAGATGCAGGAGACAAGATGCAGGAGGCAGAAGGCAGGAGGCAGGAGACGAGATGCAAGAACTGCAACGCTTAACGCTTAACTCGCAACGCTTAACTCGCAACTCACACATCGCCCTCTACGGACTGCCGGACATTCCCCAGGTCAAAGCGGGGGACGATATCGTGCAGTTGATTCTCGATGCACTTGAACTTGCGCACCTCACACTTAGCGATGGCGATGTTATCGTGGTCACGCACAAAATCGTCTCCAAAGCGGAAGGGTGCGCCGTGCGACTGGCCGATGTGGAGCCATCGCCGGAAGCGCAAACCCTCGCCGTCGCCACGGACAAGGACCCGCGCCTGGTCGAAGTGATCCGGCGCGGCTCGCGGGGCGTCGTGCGCCAACGCGAAGGCACGCTCATCATGGAGACGCGCCACGGCTGGATCTGCGCCAACGCCGGTGTGGATCGCTCCAACGTCGCCGGGCCGGAAGGCGACATCGCGCTCACGCTGCCGGAAGACCCCGACGCCTCGGCGCGACGCCTCCGCGACGGATTGATGACGGCAACCGGCGCGGATATCGCCGTCATCATCAGCGACACACACGGGCGCGCGTGGCGGCTGGGCACGGTGAACGTGGCGATTGGCGTCGCCGGGATGCTGCCCATCAGCGATCTGCGCGGGCAGCCGGATATGTTCGGCTACACGCTGCGCGTCACCACCGTCGCCCGCGCCGACGAGCTGGCGGCAGCGGCGGGTCTCGTCACCGGACAGGCGGCGGAGGGTCTGCCCGTCGTCCTCATCCGCGGCGCCGCCTACCCACGCGGCGACGGTCGCGCCACGGAGATGCAGCGCCCGCCGGAGAAAGACTTGTTCAGATAAAAAGAATCAAAGAATCAGCGAATCGAAGAATCGGCGAATCAGCGGGCTATTCTTTCATTCTTTCATTCGCTGATTCTCACATACATTCAGGAGGTAAAATATGCCACAAAACGATATTCCACGAGTCGGGATGTATTTGCAGGACGCGCACCCCATCCGCGACGGGATGGCTTACGCGCAGTACGCGGAGGAACGCGGCTTCGAGGCCGTCTGGCAGGCGGAAAGCCGCCTCGTCCGCGACGCCATTGTGCCGATGGCAGCTTTCGCGGCAGTCACCAACACCATCAAGATCGGCTCCGGCGTCATCAACAACTGGACGCGCAACATCGGCCTGCTGGCGGCAACGTTCCTCACGCTGGACGACCTCGCGCCGGATCGCATCATCTGCGGCATCGGGGCGTGGTGGGACCCGCTGGCGAAGAACGTCGGCATTGACCGGCGCAAGCCGCTCGCCGCGATGCGCGAGACCGTCGAGGTGATGCGCAAGCTGCTGGCGCTGGAACGGGTGACGTACCACGGCGAATTCCATTACGTGAACAACATCGAGCTGGATGTCGTCCACGGGCGGCGCGAGCCGCGCCACGTCCCGATGATGATCGGCGCGACCGGGCCGCAGATGATGGAGATGACGGGCGAGATCGCCGACGGCGCGGTGCTCAACTACTGCGTGCCGCCGGAGTACAACGACGAGGCGATGGAGCTGCTGGACAAGGGCGCGCGCAAGGTCGGGCGCACCGTCTATGACCTCGACCGCCCGCAGCTCGTCGTCTGCTCGGTGCATGAGGATCAGGCGGAGGCCATTCGCGGCGCAAAGATGCTGCTGACGCAGTACCTCGCGCAGCAGCCGCACATCGCCAAGGCCAGCGGCGTGACGAAGGACGTGGTGGAGAAGATTCAGGCCATCCTGGGCTGGCCGGCCACCAAAGAGCAAATCGAGAAGGCGATGATCTACGTCCCCGATGAGCTGGTGCTGAAGATCACCGCCACCGGTACGCCGGAAGAGGCCCGCGCCAAAGTGCAGGAATACATCAAGCGCGGCGCAACGTGCCCGATTCTGTATCCGTTAGGCGACGTGCGGTTGATGATTGATACGTTTGCGACGAAGTAAGCTGTGCAAATTGTGGTATGATTGCTCAACTTCTAAGCACTGCACAGAAAAAACATCACAAGGAGATGGTTGGATGAAAAACATTGCTGTGATCGGCGTCGGCTACGTCGGACTGGTCAGCGGGGCCAGTTTTGCGGACCTGGGCAATCGCGTCCGCTGTCTGGACATCAACGAGACGCGCATCGAGAATCTCAACAAAGGCATCATGCCTATCTACGAACCCGGCCTGGAAGAGCTGGTTGAGCGCAATGTCAAAGCGGGACGGCTCACCTTCACCACGTCCTATGCCGAGGCCCTCAAGGATGCCGAATATGCCTTCATCGCCGTCGGCACACCGTCGGATGTGGACGGGCAGGCCGATCTGCGTTACGTGCGAATGGCGGCGGAGTCCATTGCCGATGTCATTGATCACCCCATCATCATCATCAACAAGTCCACCGTGCCGGTGGGGACCGGCGACTGGGTGGCGGATATCGTCCGCAACCGGCGGCCCGATGCGCCGGAGTTCGCCGTCGTCTCCTGCCCTGAGTTCCTGCGCGAAGGCTCGGCCATCACCGACTTTATGAACCCCGACCGTGTCATACTCGGTTCGACCAACCGCGAAGCCGCCGAAAAGGTCGCCCAACTGCACCTGCCGCTGCGCACTACGATCATGATCACCGACCTGCGCACGGCTGAGATGATCAAGTACGCCTCCAACGCCTTCCTGGCGGCCAAAATCTCCTTCATCAACGAGATTGCCAACATCTGCGAGGCGCTCGGCGCAGACGTGAAAGAAGTCGCCTCTGGCATGGGGATGGACAAGCGCATCGGCGCAGCCTTCCTCGACGCCGGTTTGGGCTGGGGTGGCTCGTGCTTCCCCAAGGACGTGAAGGCGCTGGCGTATATGGCCGAAGTGGCGGGGCGGCATCCGCAACTGATCCATGCCGTGATGGACATCAACACCGACCAACGCAAAGCGCCCATCCGCAAAGTCAAGAAACTCCTCGGCGGGACGCTCGAAGGCAAAACGATTGGGCTGCTCGGACTGGCCTTCAAGCCCAACACCGATGACATGCGCGAAGCGCCCTCGATTGACATCGCGTGGGATCTGCTGCGGGAACGCGCCAAAGTCCGCGCCTACGATCCCGTCTCGATGGAGAACGCGCGACGCTTGCTGCCGGAGGTTGACCTGATGGAAAGCCCTTATGCCCTGGCGGAAGGGGCAGACGCGCTTATCCTCATCACCGAATGGAACGAATTCAAGAACCTCGATCTGGCGCGGATCAGGGACAGTATGCGCGACCCGGTGTTGGTGGATGGGCGCAACATCTACGATCCGCACACGGTACGCGAACTGGGGTTCAAGTATATGGCGATTGGGCGCGGCTACAACGGCGCAGGCATCGAGGACCTTGCCTGATCGCCCGATCGTCGTTGTGGGTGGGCCGGCGCTCGATATGGAAGCGCGTGTGCCATATTTCCCTGCCGTGGATGGCAATGTCGTCGCCACGGCGCTCTCGCGGCATCCCGGCGGGGTTGGCGCAAACATCGCGGTAGGACTGGCGCGCCTGGGCAATCCCGTGATCCTCCTGGGCGCGACAGGCGATGATGACACAGGGGCGTTTTTGCGCGACAAACTCGCCCAGGCTGGCGTGGATGTCGCGGCAATGCTGATCCGCCCCAACACGCCCACACACAGTTGCTTCATCGCCATCACGCCAGACGGTGAACGGGTGATCTACGGGCTGCCTGGCGCGAGTTCGCTGGAAACGTCGGGAGAAATCAACCGCGACGTCATCCGCGCGGCCAGCACGTTGCACATCGGGCCGGCGTATCGGGAAGTCGCACTGGCCGCCATCGCCACAGCGCGGGAAAGCGGCGTCGGCGTTTCCTACTCGCCAGCGGACGTCCGGTGGCCGGAGGGCGCGCAGGCTGTACTCGACATCGCCCGGCGCGTTGATGTATGGATCATCAACCGGATCGAAGCCGCCGCGCTGACCGGTTTGAAAGGGCCTGAGAGCGCCCTGCGACAGTTGCTCGCCTGGGGCTACGGGCCGCTCATTCTGACATGCGGCGCAGATGGGGTACTCATTGGCAACGCGGGGAACATAACAGCCTTACCTGCGTATCCCGCCCCCACTGTACAAAACACAACCGGCGCGGGCGACGCCTTTACCGCCGGGGTCATCACCGGACTGGGTATGCGTCTACCCATAGAACAAGCGGCTCGCCTGGGAATGGCAGTCGCAGCGTTGAAATTACGGCAGTCCGGCGCACAAGCTGGGCTGCCGACATTGGAAGAAGCATTACACTTGATGCGTAAAACGTAAAAACCACTTACGTCTACCGCATCACGCTTCACGTTTCACGTTTTACGCTTTACGTTTCACGAAAAGAGGCATTCTATGAATTTATTGCGCACCACATTGGACAACGGTCTCAAAGTTCTCATCCGCGAAAGCCACGCGGCTCCGGTCGTTAGCGTGTGGGTCTGGTACCGGGCCGGCGTCCGCAACGAACACCTGGGTATAACCGGCATCTCACATTGGGTCGAGCACATGACGTTCAAAGGCTCGGAACGCTGGCCGGAGGGCGCGGCGGATCAGGCCGTCTCGCGTGAAGGCGGCGTTTATAACGGGATGACGTGGTACGACTTCACGACGTACTACGAAACCCTCCCGGCGCACAAAGTCTCGCTGGCGCTCGATATCGAAGCCGACCGGATGCGCAACATCGTCTTCGCGCCGGAAGAGGTCGAATCCGAGCGCACCGTCATCATCAGCGAACGCCAGGGCAACGAGAACTCACCGCTCTTCCTGCTCGGCGAAGAAGTGACGGCGGCGGCCTACCGCGTCCATCCCTACGGGCACGAGACGCTGGGCCATCTCTGCGATCTGCAAACGATGACCCGCGACACGCTCTACGGGTACTACCAGACCCACTACACGCCCAACAACGCCATCCTCGCTATCGCGGGAGATTTTAACGCCGGGGAGATTGAACGCATCACCGAGCGTTACTTCGGCGCCATCGAGGTCGGGCCGCCGGTCCCGCAAACCGGCGCAATCGAGCCGCCGCAACGCGGCGAACGGCGCGTCGTCGTCGAAGGCGCAGGACAGACAGATTACCTGAACGTCGCCTTCCACATCCCCGCAGCCCGCCACGAGGACTATTTCGCGCTCACGGTGCTCAACGCTGTGTTGGCCGGGGGATCAGGATTTCTGGTAGGCGGCGGGGGCGTCACCAACCACACCAGTCGCCTCTACCAGGCGCTGGTGGATAAAGAGTTCGCCGTAGACATCAGCGGCAACCTGATGACGACCGTAGATCCTGGCCTCTACCAACTGAGCGCCACCGCCTGGCCCGGTCGCCCACTCGCCAACGTCGAAACCGCGCTGTGGATAGAAATCGAGCGTCTGCAAGACTCGCCGGTCACTCAAGTAGAACTGGAAAAGGCGCAACGCCAGGCGCGCGCGCTTTTCGCCTACGCCAGCGAAAGCACCACCCAGCAAGCGTTCTGGCTCGGTTACAGCGAAATTTTCGCCGATTACGGCTGGTTTACACGCTATCTGGACAAACTCGCCGCCGTCACCACCGAGGACGTGCAGCGCGTCGCGCAAACCTATCTGCGTCCCCAGAACCGGACCACCGGCTGGTATCTAGCCAAGAAGTAACCCAGGAGACACCATGTACAGACGAAAACCCACGCTTTCCTTACCCGGTCCCAACGATATTGTGCGGCAAACACTGCCCAACGGCCTCACGATGCTCGTCCGTGAGAATTTCGCCAGCCCCACCGTCGTCATCAGCGGTTACCTGAACGCAGGCGCAGCGGATGTGGCCGTGGATAAAATTGGACTCGCCAGTTTCGCCGCCGATGTGCTGGAACGCGGCACACACAAACGCAGTTTCACGCAGCTTTACGAAGAGATCGAGTCCATCGCGGCCAGTTTCGGCTTGAGCGCCGGCATCCACACCACGTCCTTCGGCGCAAAAGGGCTGGCCGAGCATCTGCCGCTGCTCCTGGACATTCTCAGCGACGTCGTCCGCCATCCTGCCTTCGCCAAAGAACAGGTGGAGAAAGCGCGCGCCGAAATCCTGACCGACATCCAGGAACGGGAAAACGACACCCAACGCATGGCCGCATTGACCTTCCGGGGGCTGGCCTACCCGGAAGCGCACCCCTTACACTGGAGTCAGACCGGCTACCCTGAGACCATTCAACGCATTACCCGCGACGACCTGGCGCAATTCCACGCACAATTTTTCGCCCCGGCGGAGGCGGTGATCGTGGTTGTCGGCGCGGTCAAGGCCGCGGTCGCCGCGCAAGCCATCGCCGACGCCTTCAACGATTGGCAAGGCAGCCGTCCCGCGCGGCCCGCCCTGCCGCCCGTCCCCACACTCACCGCGCGCCGCAAGCAACGTCTCGCCCTTGACGACAAGACACAGAGCGACCTCATCCTGGGGTGGCCCGGCCCGGCGCGGTTGGATCCCGACTTTGTCCCGTGTTTCGTTGCCAACACCGTCTTCGGCATTTTCGGGATGTATGGGCGGCTGGGAAAGATCATCCGCGAAGCCAATGGCCTGGCCTACTACGTCTACAGTCAAATTGAAGGCGGCAAGGCGCCCGGCCCGTGGCGTGTGATCGCTGGCGTCAATCCGACGAACGTGGACAAGACCGTGGCGCTCATCGTCGAAGAGCTGCACCGCATCCGCGACACGCGCGTCCCCAAAGACGAGCTGAACGACAGCCAATCCTTCCTCACCGGCAGCCTGCCGCTGCAATTGGAGACCAACGAGGGCGTCGCCCACGCGCTGGTCAACATCGAGCGGTACAATCTGGGGCTAGACTATCTTCAGCGGTACACCGAGATGATCATGTCCGTCACGCCGCAGGACATCCAGGACGTCGCCCAACGCTGGCTGGATCCCGAACACTATGCCCTGGCGATTGCCGGCCCTGCCGTGGAGTGAGCGATGTTGACAACCGGCGTTGATCTCGTGGATATTCCACGCATCGAGCGCGCAGTGTCCCGCTTCGGCGAGCGCTTTCTCGCGCGCGTCTTCACGCCCGACGAAGTCCGCTACAGTCAGGGGCGGACGGCGGAATTGGCGGCGCGCTTCGCGGCGAAAGAAGCCGTCGGCAAGGCACTGGGTGTGGGGATGCGCGTCCTTTCTCCGGCGGGCATCGGCTGGTTGGAGGTTGAAACGTTGAATGAAACAAGCGGCAAACCCTACATCATCCTCCACGGGCGCGCCCGCGAACTCGCCGAGGCGCAAGAACTGACCGAGTGGGCCATCAGCCTCAGCCACGACAAGGGCATCGCTATCGCCTTTGTGGCGGCGCTGGCCTGGCCGGCAAGATAACTATCGCAGTAACGCTCGTCGCCGCGTCCCCGGGGCGACGTCGCCCATTTGTGCGTGTTCAACCAGCTTGCTCGCGGCGCAACCCGTCCCCGAAACGGGGACGGGAGCGATCTTTTTGCCAAATGCGATAGCCCTGGTCAAGATGTTGACTTACGCCCATAGGGGGGATATAATTTTTATATGAGGTAAATATGCATTGGGCGGTTAAAGAGAAACACGCTTAACCCGCAAAGAGCCTTGCTCAGGAGGGTAAAATGGCAGCGCAGACACGCAAGCACTGTGAAAATGTGAAAAAACAGTCAGTGCGGGGGCGCGACGTCAAGCCAACAACGGCTATCGCGCCAATCGCAACGGCGCAAGCCGCGCGCGCGTTAGCCGACCCCGCGCCGCTGCAACCGGAAGACGCGCTGGCCCTTCAACGCACCGCCGGCAATCGCGCGGTCACGGGATTGCTCCAGACCAAGCTGCTGCAACGCCAGCCGGAAGAAGAGGAGATCCAAACCAAGCGTGCGCAGACTGGCGGCGGCTTTACAGTTGACGCCGAAACCGAGCGTCGCCTGACTGCCGGTAAAGGGAAAGGCAGACCGCTCCCCGCTGATGTGCGGGCTTTTATGGAAGCCCGCTTCGGCGCCGACCTCAGTGGGGTGCAACTCCACACCGACAGCAACGCCGAGCAACTGAATCGCGCCCTCAGCGCGCAGGCATTCACGCACGGCAAAGACATTTACCTCGGTGCAGGCAAATCTGATGTGACGACCGCCACAGGCCAACGACTGCTGGCGCACGAACTGACCCACGTCATCCAACAAGGTGCGGTCAAACCCACGAGGCCCCGCCAGGGACAGCAGAGCAGAAAGTCTGCCTGTCCCGCAAGCGTACCGCAGACCACGCAAACCCACGAGCGCGTCCAGCGCGTGTTGAATCCGCTTGAATGGTGGAAACAGGCCAAAGAGGGCAAAAAAGGTGTAAAAGAGGGTAAGACCAAAAAAGAAAAAGCGGGCACGGTCATTGAAGCCCTCGCGGGCGGACTGCAAGGCGACCAGCGCGAGGAAGTGACGATGGCCGGGCTGTACGGCGCAACGATGAGCGGTCCGGAAGGGAAGGAGTTCAAGCCAACCGGCAAGTTCAGCGAGTTCCTGGATCAAGACGCCCCTAGCGGCCTGATGAACGCCACCTACGTCGCGCAAGGCGCCGGCCAGACCCTATCGGGCATTATGGGAATGGGCAAAGGCATCAAGCAGCAATTCAGCGGCAGCCGCTTCCAGCAGCACACCGGCGCGAAGGGCATCGAAAAAGGCGTATCGGACATTCTCGGCGGCGCCACCAGCGCCGGCGGCGGCATTGAGAGCCTGGTGGGCGATTCGGCAAAGACGTTGGTGAAGATGGGAGGAGAAAACATCCCCATTCTTGATGTGGTCTACAACTACACCCTCGCCGGGCTGAAAGGCAAAGAAGCCGTCGAAGATACTGCGATGGCAACCGCGATGGGCGTCCACTCCCACCAGTTAGAGAAGAAAAAACGGGGCGCGCTGCACAATCTGCCGGGGTTCAATCGAAGGCAGTTTATGGAGGAGTGGAACGCCAAACAAGCCTACCGCCGGCTCCAGCAAAGCGGCACACGGATGCAGAAGTTAAAATACGCGCTTGCTCACCCCGGATTGTTAACCTCCAAACCATCCCAATACTTCAAAAAGAAAGCAGAAAACAAAGCCGGCGAACAGCTCAAGCAGCAATACAAGCAAGAGCGGCAGGATGTGCGGGTGCTTGAACAGAAAGCCAAGATGGGCCAAGACCTCAGCCGGACGGAACAAACGAAGATCAGCGCGTTCAAAGACAAATACAGGAGCTACGAAGGCTACCGCGAGGCCCAGAAGACGGCCAAATTCATCGGCAAGCGCAAAGCCGAAAGCGCCACCGTCAAAGGCATCGAAGCGACCGGTTACGCCCTCGACGCCACCGGCACCTTCACCGCGGCAGGAGATCTCGGCGCCACCAAGGCCACCGGCAAACTGCTGAAATTCGGCGCGAGCGCCTACAAAGGTTTGCGGACACTAGGCGCGCGGGCGAAGAAAGTGCATGGTCTGCGCAAAGCCAAGAACCTGTTCCAATACGGCGGCAAGAGCGACCGCGGCATCGGCTGGGGCATGAAACAATTCTTCTTCGGCAACGTTGACAAACAGCGCGAGAAACTGCAATCAGGCATTGACGAACCGAACAAGGTCGGCAATAAGTTCTACGCGCCGGGCAAGAAAATCAACGAAGAATATGGCGGCCGAGGGTGGGACCGCGGTTACAACCGTTGGGTGGCCGAACGAAAAATGCTCGGCTCACGGCTCGCGCTGGATGGGAAAACCAGCCGCTGGGCGCGCATCGGCGCTTTGGCCGAAGAGAAAAACAAAGCCGAATACGGCGGCAAAAAGGATCGGGGTCTGGGCTGGAAATTGCGGCAATACCTCAGACCGGGTTCCGTAACAGCCAAATCAACCGGATTCCGTCGGGCGCTAACGCACGGGACAACGGGAAAAGCAATGGACATGACGCCGGAGAAAGCCGTCACTGCCCGGCGGCTTGTGACAACCAGCGGTGAGCGGCGGGGGGAACAGCTCCTCAAAGGCTTGCAAAGCAGCGACCCCGAAGTTCAAAAAGAGCACCTGCGCATCTACAACACTATGGCGGGCGGCAGCCTGGGCGGCGCGTTGAGCCTGGCGCACCGTGGCCTCGCCAAACCCGAAGACATCGCCAAATGGCAAACCGATGAGAAGCTCGCCAAAGAAGACCAGGACGCGATCAAGAAGCTTTTCGAGAAGGAGACCTCGCTGTAGCGGGAGCCTATGCGCGCCGTTGTGCAACGCGTATCATCCGCCTCCGTCGCCGTGGATGGCGCTATCGTCGGTGAAATCGGGCCGGGATTCCTGGTGCTGCTGGCGGCTGGCGAGGGCGACACCGAAGCCGAGGCCCGCTGGTTAGCCCACAAGACGGCCAATCTGCGCATCTTTGGCGACGCCGACGGCAAAATGAACCTCTCGGTGCAGGCCATCGGCGGCAGCGCGCTGGTCATCTCACAGTTCACGCTCTACGGCGACATTCGCCGTGGCTTCCGGCCCTCGTTCGTCAAGGCCGCGCCGCCGGACGTCGCCGAGAAGCTCATCAACGTCTTCGTGGAGGCGCTGCGTGCGGCGAACGTCCCCACCGCGACCGGCGTCTTCCGCGCCCACATGCACGTCAGCCTGGTCAACGACGGCCCGGTGACCATCATCCTCGACAAGGAACCCGGAGACCCCAATGGCTGATGAAACCGCGCTCTGGACATGGTTTTTGTTCCACGCTGGACTCAGTCCACAACGCGCCAAAACGCTGCTGGAGAGTTGGGATCAGCGCGGTTTGACGCTGCGCGCCGTTCTGGAAGCCTTGCCACCCCAGGCCAACGCGCTCGGCCTGACGCCCGAGGAAGCTGCAAAACTCCGTCCTCCCCGTGACCTGCCCGACGGCGCAGCCCTGCGGTGGAACGAGCCGCTCTATCCGCTGGGCTTGCGCCAACTGCCGCTCAAACTACGCCCGGCGCTGCTGTTCTACACCGGGGAACTGAGTCTGCTGATGCGCCCCATCATCTACCTTGCGCCCGGCCCACTCGACGCTGAAACGCAGGAACTTATGCAAGAGACAGTGAGCATCCTTTTGGGGGAAAACCTGTTACTCGCTGCGTTCCGGGAAAGCCCACAGGCGGCGCTGCTGCTAGAAGAGATGACCGCCAGTGAAGGGGAGGCGTTGCTTTTTGCCAAACAGGGACTCGCGCGCCTCACGCTGCCGGAACAAGAACACGCTCTCGCGCAAGCCGGGCGGCTGCTCATCCTCAGCCCACTTTCCCCCACCACACCCCCCAATCCCGCCCTGGATGATGTCTTGCAGCAAGTCGCTGCCGGCGCAGCGCTGCGTACCGTATACAACAGTCCACCGGAGAAGACAGAACCCGGCGTCACTGCGCTCCTGCTCACAGCTTCGCCCACAGCGCACGCGCCACAAAACCTGCGGGTTGTCACCCATGCCGCCGAGGCTGCGCTCTGGCTGACAGAACGCCCTGTCGCGCCGGCCAGTGCTGTGCTACCAACGCCAACAACGGCGTCATCGTTCGATCTTACTGCCGACCCGCCCACCGATCCCCCGCCCACCCCGGCGGAAGCATTGCGTGTCCTCGAAAAAGGCGGGCGCGTCCCAGAAGCTCTCAAGAAGCGGCTCTTTGGTGGTTAGCGCACGCCGATCAGTTCCACGGCGTCAATCTGATTCCAGAACCCCGTGCGCGACTCATCCAGGTCAACCAGCACGCCGACGATGCGCACAGCAGTCTGAGGCACAGAGACGACAAGCGCGCCCGGACAGGGTTCAGCCGTGTCCGTCCCTTCCCAAATCCGTTGTACTGCCCCCGTTTCGTCAATAAGCGAGATGCGCGAAATCGCGCCGCGCCCAAAGCTCTGGTAGACGCGGACCTCCATCGCATAAACGGGCCGGGCGTAGGTCAAACGCAGCCATTCCACCCCGTTGCCGCGCGCCGAAGCCCACGCCCGCGAATCGTCCTTGCACGCCTGGATTTCCGGCGCGCCGGTCGCCCGGTTCACCGCCCAGTCAGGAAAGCCGAACTGCGAGCTGGCCTCAGCCGCCGCCGCCCACTGTGAGAAGGTTTGCGGCGTTGGGGTCGTCCCGACCATAGCCGTGGCTTCTGCATCGCAAGCCGCGCACACAGTAACACAAATCACCAGAGTGATGAGCATAAACAGACGACGCATAGGCTTTTCTCCAATTTCAACATAACGAGTTTTCATTCTTTTGTGTTGACTTTCGCCAAATACTTGACCTTTCCTTTTTCACATGCTATAATAACCTCATACAAAAAGTGGTGCAACCAACTGGTCTATACCAGTTGGAGTAAAAGTACCTTCCTATCAATGGCGCATACACATTGCATTAGGGCACAAAAACGACGAATTGTCAAATCCAACCTCAACATATCTTAAAAAAAGGAGAAAAACTATGTTCCAAGATCGAATTCGTGAAAATTACGAGAATCTGACGCCTGGTTTTAGAAAACTGGCGGATTTTATCATGAACAGCACGCTAGATGCCGCGTTCTTGACAGCGACCGAGCTTTCGCGGCGCGTAGGCGTTGATCCGGCGACTGTGGTGCGTTTCGCGCAGGAACTCAACTATTCCGGTTATCGGGAGCTATCCCGCGAGATCAAGCATTACGTGCGCGATCAGGTCACATCTACCTATCGCAAAGCCAGCGAGGCCGAAACCACCGAGGACTTGCTGCAATCCCTGGTAGAAAATGCCAGCCAAAATATGCAACACTTCGTCACCACCGACCTGCTCAACGTCGTCAAGGCCGTGGAAATTCTGAAGGCCTCCCCGCAGATCTGGTTCACCGGCGAATTCACCGGCTTCGATCTGGCGGTCTTTATGGCGAAGAAATTCAAGACCTACGGCGTCCCCGCGAATGCTTTCCACCCAGGCATGGGCGAAACCGCGAGCGTTCTCCCGCAGATGGATGTCGATGATGTCTTGGTGGCGCTGGTGGGAACCGAACCAAGCCTCGACACTGGATACGCCGTCCATATGGCGCGCGAAAAGGGTGTAAAGACAATCGCCATCACCAGCACCGGCGTAGCGCTGCCGGCGCGCGAGGCCGCTATGACGATCATCGTACCGAGCAAAACTCCTGTCGGCGTTCCCACTTTTGGCGCGTTGATGCAGGTCGTCGCGCTGATCTGGGAGGCGGTGATGAAAGAGCGCGTCGCTGAGACAATGGAAAAACTCGATGCGTTCAGCGCCAATATGGAACAGCTTCTCAAACTCAGGGCCGAAACGCCGGAGTACGAGGTCACATCGCCCCAGGACCTCTGGGATGACAACATCTTGAAGTAAGAACCTCCTGATACCTTCACGCAGACGGCGCCTTAGGCAAGGCGCCGTCTGCCGACTAAAGCCAATCCCGCCAACCAGATAATGTGTGAATAGGAGAATAGCCATGTTCCAGACTCGCATCTGGGAAGCCTATAACAGTTTGACCCCCGGCTTTCGCAGACTTGCTGATTTTATCGTCAATAATACCGTGGAAGCTGCTTTTCTTACCGCCGTTGAACTGGCGCGGCGCGTTGATGTGGATCAGGCCACAGTGGTCCGCTTTGCCCAGGAAATCGGCTACCCAGGGTACCGGGAGCTGTCACGGGAAATTAAACAGTATGTGCAAGACCAAATCACGATCAACTACCGGCGCGGTGAAGGAAATCACCAGGAAGAAGAGATTATCCACACGCTTTATCAAAATCTAAACCAGAACTTACAGCATTACTTCGCAACCGATATACCGCTGGTGGCGCGAGCCATCAAAGCACTACACCAGGCGCCGCGCGTGTGGGTTGTCGGGGAAACTATCAGCCATAATCTGGCGCAGATTTTTGCCGAGGAATTGAAATGCATCGGCATCCAGGCTGCGGCATTCAAGCCCACACTAACAGAAGCGGCAGTTATGCTTGAGCAGATGCAATCGAACGATGTGCTTTTTGCTTTCGCGGTGGTGGGGATTGGTTTGGACACAGGATACGTTGTCAAACTGGCCCGGCAAAGAGGATTGACAACGATCTGTCTCACCAGCTATGGGACGATGCTCCCGGCGCGCGAAGCGGAGATTGCACTCGTACCGTCCACCAAAACCTCACTAAGCGTACCCAGTTTCGCCATCCCGATGATGCTGACCAGCTTTATCTGGGAAGCGCTCACCACGCTACGTCCAGAACAATCGGCGCAAACTGCGATCCAGACTTTCGAGAACATCAGCGCCCTGCGTACTCTCCGCGCCGAAACACCCTCATTCGCAGTACACTAAGTTCGGGGAGGGCGACTACTCCCGGATTCGACGCTTCAGACGCGCGGCCAGGGTATCCTCTGCGCCAGCGTTGGCTGGCGGCACACCTTCTCCAGGCGCGGGAGAGCGTGGAACCGGCTCTGCGACAGGCGCGGCCTTCCCCGATCCAGCGGGCGACGGAAGGGACGATGCTTCCGGCGGAGGCGGCGAAACCAACGGTTCGACACGATTTGCCCGCCTCTGTCGTTGACGCAGTGCAGAGGCAAGGGTCGGCGGCGCTTCTATCGCCAGCGGTTGCGGCGTCCGGCGAAGAAGCTGCCGCGCCCTTTCCCGCAGGATAGCCAACCATCGCGCGACGTCCGCCCGTGTCAAGGCCAGGCGCCGCCACGCAATGTCAAACGGCCACAACACCGCCGCTAATAGGATGAAAAGCGGCGTCAATGGTTGTTCTGCTGTGCGCCCGCGCAGGTCGTGGACAAAGACTTGCGCCGGTTCAGTCACACTCGCCCCCCCACCCTGCGCAGCCAGGCGCGCCACCGCAGCCAGCGCATCGCCGGGAACGTACTCCAGCGGGGCCGGCGCCGCCCACCCGGCCACCAGATCACGGTCTCCGTGCAGCCGCAACAACAAGGTACTGCGCCCTTCCGGCGTGAAATAGCCTTCGTACCGGCCTGGCGCCCGCTGCGCGAGCGTGATCGTCTGCGGCTCACCCTGTCCGGAGTTAATGGGCGTCACCGAAAGCTGCAAATCCAACCCATCAACATAGCCGATCGCCGAAACGCTGGCCTCCAGCGCCACCACATCCACCACAACCCGCGCCTGAGCGCCTTCAGATAAGATACGTAAGGCCAGGCCGCTGTTGTCAGGCGATGGCAATACGGCGCGTACCACGCCGCCCCAAAAGCTGGAGAACGCTTCCCACGCCGCCCATTCCGAAGCCCAGCGCCCTGTCGCGTCCGAAGTCCAGGCTACGGAGCGCCCCAGTCCATACTGCCACACCGCCAGCAACGGATCGCCGTCTGTCGCATTCCAGACGACCTGCGCGGCGCTCTTCGGCGTCGCCGCGACGTAGCCACGCAGCGGCGGCGTCACCACGATGTCAGCGACCGGCAACCACGGCGTCAGCGCCTCAGGATAAAACGTTTTCTCGACGATGTAAGAGCGTTTTGCGCGCGCCGTTTCCTCCGCAAAAATGGCAGGAAGATCGGCGGCGCGCTGCGTGAGGTAGAAGCGGCCCTTGCCGGTTTCGGCAACCTGCGTCAGGAAGGGAACATCGCTCCCCGCGCCAATCGCCACCACGCTGACGGTCATCCCTGCGCCGACCAGGCTTTGCACTAGCGCGGGAACCTGCTCCTGGTGCTCTGCATCGGCGCCATCGGCCAACAGCAAGATATGCCGCTGTGTAGCCGGCGCAACGTCCACATTCCGCAGCAGACTAGCAGCATAATCCAGACTCTCGCGCACGTAAATGCCGCCGCCGCCAGGCTGCAAACGGCGCAGTTGCGCAATCAACGACTCGCGCGCGTCCATCGTTACCGGACCGAGAGTATCGGCCGGGCGATCATCGTAGGCCACGACGGCCAGCGTATCCGTATCGTTCAATGTCTCCGCCACGCGGATCGCCGCTTCCGCCGCCAGGCGGATTTTGGTGACGCCAGCCTCCTCCACCCCCATACTGCCGGATTTGTCAATCACCACGGCCATTGCCAGGGGCGGGAAGCGCCGCGGATCCTGCACCTGCATCTGCACGGGCAGCGCCTCCTCCAACGGCGTCCCCAACCATCCGCCGACGCCGTAGCTCTGCGGCCCGCCAATGGCGACCAACCCGCCCCCCAGATCACGCACGAAAGCGCGCAAGGCTGTCAGCGTCTGCGGCGCAAAAGCCCGCGCCGGTGTATTGACAATCACAATGCCGGCGTAGCCGACAAGGTTCTGCGAGGTCAACGGCAGAGCGTCGGCGGCGGTGACTTCAACCGGCAAACCAGCCCGCTCAAGCGCCTGCACGAGAGCCGCGCGCTCTTCCGGCGGACCGACGACCAGAACACGCGGCGCGCCCTGAACCAAAACCCAGCCATCGGCACAGTTGTTCTGGGCGAAGGTGTCGTACTCCGGTTCGAGACACACGCGCAGCGCGACAAAGCCTGGTTCATCCGCCACAAAGGAGAACGCCAGTGTGTCAGCAGTTCCAGACGCCCGCACGCCAGCCTGCCCGGTTTGCCCGCCGGCCGTCCATGTCATGCGGACGTTCTGCTGCGCCGTGTTGCCGATTTCGACGGTCACCGGCACGCGGTCGCCGGGATAGACGCGAGCAGGCAGGCGCAAATCCGCCACCCAGACTTCGGCCTCCGGCGCCCCTGTACCGACCTGCACAAGCTGCACGTCCACACCGCGCGCGCTGGCTTCACGCAGCGCCCACGCCGCGCGGCCCGCAGTCTCCAAACCATCAGTGAGAAGCACAAGACGTCCGGGCGCGCCAGCGGGGATCAACGCCAGCCCCAAGCGGACAGCAGATTCGATGTCGGTTGCGTCAATACGGGGCAATGTTGCAATACCGGGAAGGGCGGCCAGCGGAGATAGGGCGCGATCAACCCACGCATCACCGGCAAACACAACCAGCGCCGCGCGATCGCGCGGTGCTTTGCGCGCCAGCGCCGTTTCGACGAAGTCCAATTGCGCATCCCAGGCGCTTTTTGTGCTGGCCGAACGATCAAGTAGAAAGACGACGGCCAAATCCCTGGTGCGGCGCGACCAATAAGCGTTAAAAAACGCGCATAACAGGAGACTCAATACCATGATCCGCAAAAACAGGGACGTTGAGAGCCGGAAGCCAGATTGATTCCAGGGGCGGCCTCTGGCTGACCGGAACCACCGCCGCACCGACATTCCCCACCACAAAACCGCCTCAATCATCACCAGCGCCACTGCTGCGGCGACAAACCAGCGGCTCAGGTCGCGCCAGCCAGGAGCGGCCTTCGCTTGCGGCAGCACGCGCTCCCCGATCTTGACTTGACGAGGACGCAGATTGCTCTCGCCCTCGTTGAGCAGCGACAGCGCCACGTGGCGTGTGCTCGCGCCAGCCGGCGTCTGCGCCTCGATACGATAGAGTCCGGCAGCCGATTCCGCCGTGCGCGGCGCATCAAGCGTCAGAGGGACGCGCCTTCCATCAGGTGTGAGCAACGTCGCGGATGACGCCGCGGCGGGCAACGCCGGTTCCCACGCCAGGCCGGAGGACAGCGGCAACACAGGTTCGGTCGAAAGTTGCGGCATCAGCCACCCCACCACGTTGGCCGTGAGGATCGGGAACGCCAGACGCAGCGGCAGGTCCGAATCGTGTACATCAAACGCGGTGCAGGCAATGCGCTGACTAGGACGTTCGATAATCCACACCAATGGCCCGGCGGACGTTTCCAGGAGCACGTCCGCGTCGGCAGGAACGGCATAATAGCGGGCGCGCGCGACATGGACATCGGTCCATTCGACGTAGTGCAGCAACGGGTGCGACCACTGCCCGCGCACGCCGAGCGTCGGCGTCACGATAGCGCCCGGTTCACCGCAGGGCGATCCCGCGCCCGGCGCGATGAGCCACAGGTTGGCGGTCGGCAACGTCGCCGTCACCGGGCCGTCAACGACGATCACGGCATACTCGTCCGAGGCATGGGCTGCGAGATTCATATCCGCCGATTGTGACAGCGCCAAATCAGGCAAGACACGCAGGGCTTGCGCAAGAAACCGGTTGCCGGCCGTTACCAGCAGGACGCGCGCCTCACCGGTGATGGAAGGCGCGATCCAGGCGCGATCATCAACGGCTAAAGCATCCGTTCCCTCAAGACGGACTTCGGCCCACGTCACAGCCGGAACGCCGGTAAACGTGACCGACGCAGCGCCCTGCGCGGGCAGGTCTACGAGACGACGCTCCAGGAGCACGCCATCTATGGTCAGCGCCAGCGCCCGTGAAGTCGCGGGACCGTCGTTGTACAGACGCACGAAGGCTGCCCACCCCTCGCCGGCACGTCGCAGTGCAAAAGCGACAATGCCAGCGTTCGCCGCACTCTCCGGCACAGTGATCAGGTGAACCGCGCCGGGCAACGCCGGCAGCGTCTCATCAATGGCGGCATCGGTGACGAGCACCGTGTTGACATGCTCGCCCGTCGCCAATCCCGACGCCAGAGCCGCCGCCGCACGCCAATCTGCGGGACCATCCACAGGAACGGCGGCTTCGAGCGCGCGCCGGAAAGCTGCTGCATCGCCGCTCTGCAGCAGCAGGTCAGGCGTTGGTCCTACTGCAATCAGGGACACACGATCGCCGGGATCGAGCGCAGCGGCGAGACGGCGCAGTTCACGCTGCGCAGCTTCGAAGCGGGTCGCGTTGCCGTCGGCGAGGCGAGCTTGCATACTGGCAGAGGCATCCAAAAGAACGAGGGTTTGACCGTGAAACGCCATCGGCGCGGGCAGCGCAGGACGCGCTATGCCCAGAACCAGCGTAAGCAGGATCAACAATTGCAGAATAAGCAGCCAGTTACGGCGGAGTTTTTGCCAGGGGCGATTGGCATGACGGTCAGCCAGGACGGCTTCCCACAACAGTAGGCTTGGGACAGGCGCAGTCTGACGGTGCAGCCGCAGCATATACAGCAGCACAATCGGCGCAGCCAGCAGCAAACCCAGGAATCCGGCCGGGTTCAGGAAACGCATCCCCGCCCCCCACGCGAGCTACGAGAATAAGCTGATAAGCCAACCCACAAAAGCAGCCAAGCCAATGACAAGACCTGTTGCCAGCGCCATTCCCGCCAGAGCGACGAGGATATTCGTCAAACGGACCCCCCGGCCTTCGGTACGCCGGGTAAGGCGCGAGCCAGCTTGCGCGAAGCGGTCGAGATTGAACAGGATGGCCCCCACGGTTCCTCCGATCAAGAAGAGGAATGTCCGGTCGCCCGGCGTCCACCCGAACGATGGGCCAATTTGCATTGCCACACCCATGACCAACATGCCAATTAAAGCGCCGACGAGCTGCTGTCCCCACCCCTGCGTCACCCGCAGGGGTGCCTCTGTTTGGGACTGTGTCTTTTTTGGTTCCTCTGTCATAACGTACCCCCTCAAAAGTATGGCAACGGATTGAACAGACTCATTGTACTGTCGGCAGTAGGAAGAGCAAGCCGGATAAAAACAAAGACGGCCCGCAGGCCGTCTTGAATTCTACACAACACGCAGCTTACGCCGCAGCGCGAGCCAGGGAGTGGCGATGGTCACGCTCCTCCCACACCACGAGCAGCGGCACGGCGACACAGAGCGAGGTGAACGTCTCGCTGAGCATACCCACCAGCATCACCGCGATGAAGGGCTTGATGGTCGTCCCGCCGAAGAGCAAAATCGCAATCATCACGAACATCGCGTTGAGCTGCGTCGCCAGCGAGCGGTGGACGGTTTCCAGCACACTGCGGTTCACAATCATCTCAAACGACTCGCCACGGTGACGGGGGATATTTTCGCGGATGCGGTCGAACACCACGATCACGTCCTGCACGGAGAAGCCGATCACGGTCAACACCGCCGTCAGGAAGAGCGCATCGGCCTCCCACCCTTGCAGAATCCCCATCAACGCGAAGAAGCCCAAGGTGATCGTCACGTTCACCAACATCGCCACGATGGAAACAACGCCGTAGCGGAAGGGGTGTGGAACTTTGCGGAATGAGTACCAGATGAAAGTCAGAACCGCCAACGCCGCGACAAATACGGCTAAGGCAGCCTGCTGCGCCACTTCGGCGCCCACAGTCGGCTCAACGGTGTTCCAGTTCGAGAGCGCGCGATCCACCGCCCCCACCTGCGCATCGAGGCCATCCAGAATGCGTTGGACTTCCTCAGTATCAGCAAAGCGCGTGCGCACCTGCCACGAGTTGTCGTCCGCCGCACCAAGCCGCTGGACGATAGGACTGATATGCCCATTCTCAACAAAGACCTCACGGATGGCCGACTCTTCCACCGGCTCAGTGAAGTGCAGGATAAAGAGCGTACCGCCCTTGAAGTCAATGCTGATGCGTAATGCCTGCCCCTCGAACAGAATAGCCGAAACCACCAGGGCCACGAAGCTAAGCGCGATCAGGATGCCGGCAATCGTGAAGAATAAACGACGACGTTGTACGAAGTTAAGCATAGCGCCCTCCTACAGCCCCAACACCCAGCTATGTTTCTGAACCCAGTTCCCGAAGGAACCGAAAGCGACGCGAATCAGCGTGCGCGTCACGACGAGCGCCGTAAACAGGTTGATAATCGTCCCTACAGCCAGGGTGATAGCAAAACCTTTCACCAGACTGGCGGCAAAAGCGTCGCCAAAAATAAACAGAATGGCGCACGTAAGCAGCGTCGCTATGTTGGAGTCGCGCACCGACGTCCACGCGCGGGAGAAACCGGCTTCCGCTGCGCGCAGCAATGAGCGCCCGTGCCGCAGTTCTTCCTTCATACGCTCGAAGACGAGAATGTTCGCATCCACCGCCATACCCACCGACAACAGGAAACCGGCAATACCCGGCAGCGTCAACGTCACCGGGACGAGTTTGTACAGCAACAGGTTCAAGACAACGTACAGCCCTAGCGCGAGATCCGCTGCCAGGCCGTTAAGGCGATAGTAGATCAGCATGAACAGGAAGACCACCGCTAACCCCACGATGCCGGCGCGAACGCTCTTCTCCACCGAAATCGCGCCCAGGCTTGGGCCAATCGCTTTGTAGCTCTCGATTTTCAGCGGGATGGGCAGCGCGCCGTACTGTAATTGCACGGCTAACTGATTGGCGGTTTCGTAGGTGAAGCTTCCCTGAATGGTGGCTTTGCCGTTGGGAATGGCGGAATCAATCCGGGGGCAGGAGATGATTAGTTTATCCAGCACAATGCACAGGTTTTTTCCCAGGTGAGATGATGTGTACTCCGAAAACAGATCGGCGGCCCCTGACTGGAATTCGATAGCCACGACGGGTTGCGAAGTTTGACTCTCGCGCGTGACAAACGCATTCGCTAGATCGGCGCCGGTCATCACAGTTTTGAACAGCATTGTCTCGGTCAGCGCGCTCTGCGCCTGTAGTTGCTCTGCCGTCAAACCATACGTCGTGCTGATGGGCGTCTGTGTCGTCTGAAGCATGTAAATCATCTCAAGCGACACGTTCGAGGGCGGCTCGACAAATTCAAGCAGCGCGGTTTCGCGGATGGTATCCACAGCCTGGGCCGGATTCTCGATGCCAGGGATTTCTACGACGATCCGCTCCGTTCCCTGGATCTGCACCACCGGCTCGGTCAATCCCAGCGCGTTTACGCGCTTTTCGACGATGCGGCGCGCAGTCTCCATCGCTTGCGAATCCAACGCCTGTCCCGCCGGCAAATCAGCGACCATCAACACCTGCAAGCCGCCCTGCAAGTCCAGTCCCAGTTGGAAATCGAGGTTCCGCGATGCCTCTGGCTGCCAGAAGAGCAGATTCGTCAGCCAGGCGGGGTGTTGCTGCGAGACGACGCCGTAAATCGCCATGGCCGTCAACAGAAGAATGAGCACAAAACTGATGATTGTTCGCCTCTCCATAATCGCTCCTGCAAAAAATGAAGGCCCTCAGGCGGCCTTCCAGTGTCACAAACGAGAAGCATTATAGTCCGCCAGGAGGATTTGTCAATGTGTGATTGACGATCCCTTCAATGCGTTGTATCATCAATCCCACTTGATATTCTCGACAATCAAAGGAGGCAGTATGACCGCATCGTTTTCTACCCAAACCGTCACAGACGGCGTCTGGCACATCAAGGACGAACGCGGCGGGGTGATGTACCTCGTCGCCGGAACAGAGCGCGCGCTGCTCATTGACACCGGCTTCGGCGAGGGCGACTTGCCCGCACACATCGCCACGCTCACCGATCTTCCCGTCGCCGTGGTGAACACCCACTATCACATGGATCACACGGGCGGCAACAAGCACTTTGCCGAGGTCTACATCCACACAGAGGATGCGCCGCTGGTGCAAGAATCGTCCGCCAAGCTCATCCCCATTTACGACGGCTACACCTTCGACCTCGGCGGGCGGACGCTGCGCGTGATCACCACACCGGGCCACACGCCCGGCTCAATCTGCCTGCTGGACAAAGCTGACCGCATCCTTTTCACCGGCGATTCGCCGCGACCGGGCGCGGTGTGGCTGCACCTGCCCACCTCGCTCACCGTGCAGGCGTTCTTCACCGGGATGCTGCGCCTGCGAACGTTTGCCGCCGACTTCGACACGCTCGCGCCGGCCCACGGGGAGCCGCATCCTGTGGGGACGCGGCTGGACGACCTCATCACGTGCGCGGCGCAAATCCTCGACGGCGACCTGGTCGGCAAGCCGGAGACGACCCGCTTCGGCGAGTGCCTGCTGGCAGAATACGGCAGCGCGGGCATCATGTATCTGCCCGACAAGCTGTATTTCCGTTGGGGTGAAAGCGACGGCATCATCTCGCCGGAAATCCACGCCGACCGCAGCGCGACCTTGCGCGTCAAAGCACCGCACGCGCAGCGGGTGCTGCTCAACGCGACGACGATTCTCAATGCCCTGGGCAGCGCTGATAACAACATCGCCTTCCACGAGAAGGATGCGGACGGCGTGTGGTCGCTCACCCTGCCGCCGCTGCCGCCCGACATCTACGACTACAGCTTCCTCATCGACGGCGTCAACTTCACCGATCCCAACAACCCCGACGCGCAAACCGGCTTTATGGCCCCGCGCAGCCTGCTCATCATCCCGCACGAGACGGGTGACAATTACTTCGACGCGCGGGACGTGCCGCACGGGACGCTGCACCGCCACTATTACACCTCGCAGACGCTCGGCAACGTGCGCGATGTCTACGTTTACACCCCGCCGGATTACGAGAAAAACTCCAACGCGACCTATCCCGTGCTCTACCTGTTGCACGGCGCAGGCGACGTCGCCGGGAGTTGGGCGATGATGGGCCAGGCGCACTTGATGATGGACAACCTGCTCGCCGAGGGCAAAGCCGAGCCGATGATCATCGCCATGCCGTTCGGCCACGCGCTGCCGCGTTCCGTCCCGTGGGCCGAACGCTGGCAGAAGAACACGCCGTTCTTCGAGCAAGACCTGCTCACCGACGTGCTGCCGCTGGTCGAATCGACCTATCGCGTGCGGGCCGACCGGGAGCATCGCGCGATTGCCGGGCTTTCGATGGGCGGTGCGCAGACCGACCACATCGGCTTGGGACACCTCGACTTGTTCAGCCACATCGGTATCTTGAGCGCGGGCGCGCGCAACTTTGCCGAACGGCACGCCGATCTGCTGGCTGATCCCATTGGGACGAACGCCAAAATCAAGCTTTTCTTCCTGGGCTGCGGCACGCTGGACACGCTCGCGGCGGAAGGAACCGAAGAACTACACAGACTGCTCATCAGGAAAGGCATCGCGCACACCTACTGGAAGCTCGAAGGCGCAGCGCACACGTGGGTCGTCTGGCGGATGGCGCTCTATTACGAACTGTTGCCGAGGTTGTGGCGCAGTTGAGGCGGGCGGGACTCCACGACCTCACGCACGGCGACCTGGGCGGCAGCATTGCGCGACTCACCTGGCCCAATCTGGCGAGCCAACTGCTGTTTATGGCGCCGACACTGTACGATGCGGTGTGGCTCGGCCGGATCGGCGCGGGCGCGCAGGCCGCCGCCGGGCTGGCGATATCGGTGCGCATCACGATGATCAGCGTGTTGATGGGTCTGAGCGGCGCGAGCGGCGCGGTGGTCGCCCGCTACGTCGGCGCGAAGGATCAGCAGAACGCGAACCTGGCGACGCTGCAATCCGTCATCCTGATGCTGGTCTCCTCCAGCACACTCGGCGTCATCGGCGTGATCTTCGCCGAACCGCTGATGCGCCTGGGCGGGGCTGACGCCGAAACGCTCCCGCTGGCCGTGCGCTACGCGCGCATCCTCTTCGGTGGGTTGATTGCGATGGAGATGGTGCCCAGCGTCGGCGGCATGTTGAGCGGCATCGGTGCGCCGGACATCTGGTTGGGGATGACGGCAATCGTGATGGGCGTGATGCTCGTCGCCGAACCGCTGCTGGTGACGTGGCTCGGATTGGAAGGAGCGGTGTTAGCGTTGACCGGCGCGCACGCCGTGGCGATGATCTGGGGCTTGTGGCGGCTCGTCACGGGACACGCGCCCGTGAGCATCGATCTGCACGACCTGCGGCTGGATTTCCCGATGATGCAGCGCGTGCTGCGCATCGCCGCGCCGACGATCATCCAGCGGGGCACGCCCAACCTGGCGATGACGCTGTTGACGCGCTTCATCGCGGTGTATGGCGCGGCGGCGCTGGCGGCGTGGACGGTGGTGCAGCGCGTCTTCGGTTTCGCCCAGGTGCCAGGGATGGCGCTCTCGCGCGTCTCACCGGCAATCGTGGGGCAAAACCTCGGCGCACGGCAGCCAGAGCGGGCCGAGCGCGGCGTCAATCTGGTGATGTGGATCACGCTCATCGTCACCGGGATCGTTCTGGGCGCATTGGTGATCTTTGCGCCGCACGTTTTCGCCCTGTTCAGCGATGACGCCGAAGCGACAGCCATTGGCGTGCAAATGCTGCGGGTGCTATCGCTGGGATATCTGGCAAACACGCTTACCCTGGTGCTCAACGGCGCGCAGATCGGCGCGGGCGACACGGTCGCGCCGATGCTCATCAACATCGTGGCGTTGTGGGTGATCCAGATTCCGCTCGTGTTCCTCTTCTCGCAAGTGCTGCGCCTGGGCGTGACGAGCATCTGGGTCGCGTTGGTCATCGGCTGGTTGGCGCAACTCGGCCTGCTGATGTATCGGCAACGGCAAGGGGTATGGAAGCTGAAACAAGTATAGAAACACTCAACGGATTGAACGGAATTAAACGGATTTTTCCGTTGTCATCCGTTCAATCTGTTGAGATTCAATCAGTTCTTCTTCAGCACCTTGAGCGTTTCAGCCTCAGGGCGCTTTTTGTAATAGTCGTCCAGTGGATAACAGCCGGAGACGAGGCCCTTGCGCGGCGCGGTCGTGCAATCGCTGAAGGTGCGGCAGATGCGCGCGCGCTGCAATGGACGCCCGGCCAACACGTCAGCGGGCAGCTCCGGGTACGAGAGCACCATCCGCCCCAAGCCCACAAAGTCGGCCTGTCCCATGCGGATGACGTGTTGCCCCACGTTGGGCAACCATTCCTGCAAATACGAGTACCCCGACCCCACCACCGCCAGCTCTGGGCAATGCTGCTTGAGCTGCCGGGTCACATCCACCTGCCGCGCCACACCTGCGAGCGGGTCTTCCGGCGGCTGGTAGCCATCCGAGGGCGGGAAAAGCGCCGGGCGCTGGATGTGCGGAACGTAATACGGGCTGCCCACAGTGACGCACAGCAGTTCGATGTCCAGTTCGGCGAGCAAATCCAGGAACAAGAACGGCTCGGTGAGGTCGTAACCCACGCCGGAGCCGTCGCCGCCGAAGGCGTAACGATACGGCTTTTCGAAAGACGCAGGAACACCTACCCCATCCGCGCCAGGCTGGAAAGGCACGAAGTCAATGGCGCTCAAACGCACACCGATGCCCATCCCCGGCGCTTCCGCACGGATACCGGCGACCAGCTCCCGCAAAAAGCGCGTGCGGTTCTCGAAGCTGCCGCCGTACCGTCCGGGGCGGTCGTAGGCGCTGAGGAACTCGTGGCCCAGGTAGCCGTGACAGTGCTTGAGATCCACGAAGGCGTAGCCCGCCTGCTGCGCCAGCTTCGCCGCGCCCACAAACGTCTCGATGAGCCGGGCGATGTAATCATCGGTGATCACCGGGTAATCGGCGG